>BNJS01002400.1_pt1 | contig 235207 bp, 334 predicted proteins | sample 8540461 | NCBI WGS metagenome assembly BNJS01 (sample SAMD00202454, study PRJDB9452) | human saliva metagenome | isolation source: human saliva | place: Japan
GAGACTAGTGTCCTAATATCACCCTAAACTCTCTCTATGGAGTTATCCAAATTCACTTGCTCTCAAACGATTCTCTTAATAGCTTATACATTTTCCTCTCCATGTTCTTTAATATCCTCCTTATCCCATTTAGTAGGATATTCTTGATGAACAAGCAATAATTTTTAAGCTCTCTATAGAACCCGACTTGGCACTGTTGTAATAAGACTGAGCATGAGCCTTCTTAATCTCATAGGAGCTGTTCCTTAATGCAGAATTCAATCCTTGAGAAATCATCACAAGATTACCGAAACTATCTCTAAGCGCTCTATCCTCATCAGTACCTTCCCAAACCATTGTAGAATCTGTTTCTGGTGTTTGAGGTGCAATATGCTCTATACTTCTATTTCTTCTAAATACATAATTTTTCAGCCACAGCTAAGGCATCTGAGTCCTTCTTAAATAATTCTTCCCTTTTTGCCATATAAGGAAAATCTAACTTCCAGAACCAATATCTTATATCATTTCCATATGATAAATCCTCTAATTTTGGGAGTTTTTCTTAACTCTTCGTCACGAGATTTCATATCACGAAACAGCTCTAAGGCATCAGGAATTTTTATTTTTTTAGCCTTCTCTATGGCATCTATTAACCATCCAAACCAACGATAATTGGTATAGTTTGAAGACGAAACATACAAAAAGAGACTGATACATCATCAAATCTTTTCAGCCCATTGACATCTTCACTAACGCCCATATCAAGTATATAACCAAATTCTGTAGGTCGGATAAAGCAAATATCCAGTGCTAACCTCGCCTTATACAAGATATTAAGAAACGATTTAATGTTATCTTCGTTGGCATCAGCATCGTAAGGAAGATACTTTGCAAATGTATCCAAGAAGTTTGACGGCTTGAAAAAGTCTTCAATGCTATCCTTTATATCACCTTCAAGAAAACAATATAGTGCATGCAAAAGCAAATAAGGGAATGTCAAGGCACAACGAGAATCTTTATTGATTTCCTGCTCTCTTTTGGGGGCGTTCATTGGATGCCTTTACTGAACCTATCGTTTCTTTCTTCTCATCCTTACTTACTCCAAGACCATTGATGATATCTGAGACGAGTATTTCATCTATTTTTCTTTTTGAAAAAGCTTGATTCTTTCGTTGTCGTAATTGTTCTTCTGACTCATTCTCACGCTTTTTTTAATGAGTAAAGTATCAACGTCTGAAAGTTTGTTCCACAGAGATATATACTTATCAACATCTTGAGCAAGATTGCTAAGCAACTTGACCTTCAGGATTTCATGCTGTTCAAGATTGCGCCCAGTTGTATTCATGCGTTCGAAGTACCTATTTAAGTCACGTGGACTATAACCCTTAGGTAGTGTGGTAATGAAAAAGCAAAGATGATTGAATACGTAAGTAACAAACTCCTTGGCCTCGTCTACATTCTTCTCCATATACTCTTGAATACACTTGATTGCATCTTTCATCTTATCATTGGTGATATTCAAGTCTGCCGATGCCATTTGCTCTATCAAACCCCTCATGTATTCATTATCTAAAGGTCTGGAGGTAAAGAAAAGACGAATTTTTATCATTAGCTTTTAGGAACTCCTTCCAACCATTATGATACTTCTGAAATACGCATCCCATTAGCATCATAACAGTAAATCTCTGTTGTCCATCAATAAGTTCGTTATTATCTGTAGAGGTGAGCATCCCTATAAAGTAATCATCTTGACCATTAGAAGAAATAAATTTTCCTCTCAAATCATCAAGAAGCGTAATGACATTATCCGTAGCCCATTCAAAAAGCCGTTGATATATTGGAATAGTATAGAAGTGTTTTCCGTTTACAATTTCACTAGGAGTAAGTTTCATCTGTTTAGATTTTTTTAAAAGGATTCAACGACTAAATTTTGCTCCATTTCTATAGAAATAGTACGAGCAATTTCTTTCATCTTAAGCATGATAGGTGTCATGCTTTTTAGGAGAAAGGATAAGCCAATTCTTTAACGACACGTCTTGCCTCTCCCAAGAAGAATGTAGGAGAGGTAGCTTGGTCAATAATCATTATCAGCTCCGTATTCCCTGCATACTGGACGATTGATGCTTTTCTCGCGCGTCCATTTAAGTATCTATGCTGAAGAATTATTCTCATTATAACAACTAAAGCCTCTGCTAAATAGTATGTACCAAATTTCAAATAATAGCCAAACAAAAAGACTTTCTATCACATCTCTATACCAGCGATGACTTCCCCAAGACATACTACCATGGAGTTTTTTTGGTATTCGTCAGTTTGAATAAGTCTCTGATATTTCTCTAAATGTCGCTCTACAAATGAGAAGAAATGTGCCCCCTTGAATTGGCTCATTAAAATAAAATTGTTCTCCAAATGGAGGTAGTTCATCAATAATCGGAGCAGCCTCATATTCACGTTTGATGCGATACTGATCTATACTATCATCGCATTCTCGCTTACGCATCCACTTCCGAAGTCGGTATATGTATTTATCCAGTGTTACCTCATAATCAACATCATCAGAAGAATCTTGACCAGCACGACCATTCTCTATCATCTTATTCCAGACTTCAGCAGCTAACATTGATTGTTTTTCGTGCGCTGAAGGAATGTATCTTAAATGATGAGCTTTTAGTAAATCATAATCGGTAAGTCTTACTCCTCTTGAATTGAGGTTAGAGAAAAATGTGTAGGCTAGGTCAAGTGATGCATTCTTAAGCACCAAGATGCTAAAATCAATTATTTCAATAACTTTTTCCAAGACTTCTAATCCTTAGATTCTGTTGGACATATTTGTTTATATAGAACTTATTATAGGCAACGTACTCTAGGGACTGTTTCGATGATAATTTCTCGTCCAATAGACTTGGATGTACTCCAATTTCAGATAAGAGCAAAAGATAGCGTTATGAGTCTTTGCTGCCCATCTACGATATCGTACCTCCCATCATGTGCATGTAGTATTACTGTTCCGAGACGATAAGTAACACTTGATTTTTTCTGCATTTTCAAGATGCTCAAATACATCGTCAAGCAAACTCTTGACATGGTGTTCCTCCCAACAGTATATCCTTTGATAATTAGGGATAGAAAGTTGATGGCTAAGCAATTGCTTTAATGTCCAAGTATGAATATCTACTGATGCTATTTGCTCTGACGCTAAATCAATAGTACTCAACAAAACTGGTTCTAAAGGTGTGTGTTCGGACGTTATTTCCTTTATTTTATTATCAAACACCGCCATCATATATTCAAAACCATCAAGCAAGTCTTGCTGTGTATTTATCTTTTCTCTTAAGCTGGCATCGGTAACCATCTCTCCATTCAGACCAAGATAATTGCTCATTATTTTTGAGTATAATCCATCAATTCATCTATGATAAGACTGTACTTATTTATCCAATCTCCCTCAAAATGAAGCTCTATTCGTCCATCCCAATTACGATCGATGAGATACTCATAATGCAAATTCTTATTCTGTTGGGGTATATAGATTTGTATATACCTGCTTGTTTGCCTTGACCTTTGTGGATAATGTGGTATTATCTCTTTTTCAGAAAAATGCTCTTTCAAAAGATCAAATGTCCATTTGTATATTGGTAACATCTAGATTATGTAAGAAATTTAAATCGTGATACTATGGATTTTTAATCAAAGATAAGCACTCTTACTATTTATTCCAAAGCATCTGAAACTCGTAAATAAACGAAGAGAAAACAAGCCTTGCAGCTTCCCTAAAGTCAAAAACCTCGACGAAGTCTATACAAACTTCAGCCGTAGATCTGACAAACTTCAGCTGAAGTCTGTACAGACTACAGCTGAAGTTTGCAGAATAGGAAATGAGTACACGCACTTACTGAAATGAGTACGACGCACTGATATGCCCCCAAAATGTTAGACAAAAAAACATTTGGGGGCATATCAGAATAGGGAGAGCGTGCAGATAGGTTGCTCAGATTGAGACTGCTGAGCGGTCTCCCAAAGGACAAGTAAAACTTGTCCTTTGGTGGGGCTTTGCAGAATGCGGTAATCGCAAGGCATTGAGACTGAAGGCGCAGGGAGTTTACTCTTGTAAATGACCAAGCCTGAATGTCGATAAGAACGCAGCGAGTTCCGCATAATGCAATGGTTTCATATTGTTTTTACCTTTGCATTTGTTACGTTCAGAGTTCAATATTTAATAACTTTATTCAAGAGCATCAATTATGAAAGTACTCACACAAGCGACTGGCACTTAGGGGCATAAGCTCTACGAACACGATCGCTATGATGAGCATGCCCACATGCTCAAGCAAATTGCTTCTATCGCCCAGCAAGAACAAGCTGACGTCTTAGTTGTAAGCGGTGATATTTACCATACTGGCAACCCAAGCAAACAGACACAGAAGCTCTTCCATGATATGCTCATCGAGATACAGGACGCAGCCCCTCGTATGCAGATTGTCGTCAGTAGTGGTAATCACGATAGCAGTCTAGGGATTGAGATTTCGCGCAGTCTATGGGAACGCTGTGGCATTCGTGTGGTCGGTCTTTTTGAGCGTCATGATGAAGAATTAGTTCTCGAACGACATATTGTAGAGATTTGTCATGAAGGCAAAAGAGTAGGTTATGTAGTGGCTATCCCTTTTTGCTCACCCTGCTAACTTTCCCAAAGTTCAAGATAACGGAAGCGAAGGCAATGAACGACAAACAGCCTTCGTGCAGGCCGTGCTAGACTTAGTTAGGGAACGCAATACGGATAATCTTCCCGTAGTCTTGATGGCACATTTATTCGTACAAGGCTCTGAACCCAACCAACACGACAATATCGGAGGCTTAGAATATGTACAGATAGAGGACTTCGGAACGAACTATGATTACCTCGCCTTAGGACACATTCATAAGCCTCGTAATATAGAGGTCAAGGGTGAGTTGCGTGCACGCTACTGCGGTTCTCCCTTAGCGGTCAGCTTTGATGAGAGTTTCAAACATTCTGTATCGGTTATTGAGTTTGAAGGTCGTTCACCTAAGCTCAGAACTATAGAATTAGAACCCTTACGCCCACTCATCACTTATCCCAAAGAAGATTTACCCTTTAACGAGGCTCTACAAGCTCTTGCCGAATACGCTAAGACGCTCACACAAACTAGTTATATCCGCTTAAAAAAACGAGCGATTACAGCGCACAACTAGCACCCGACTCTGCCGAGCGTGTATCAAGAGTATTAGACCAAACCCTAGGTAAATACTGCCTTATCAAGACTGCTCAGCCTGCTATACAAGAGCAGGGAGCACAAAAAGTCTTACTGTACAAGAGCTAAAAAAACAGCAAATCCTATGGATATAGCACAAGATTATTATCGTAAACGATACAATCAAGATTTGCCACAAGGATTAGCAGAACGCCTCCAAAAATGCTATACAAGACGCCCTTCTAAACAACGACTAAGCCTATGAAACTTAAACAACTAAGCATCAAGAATATCACCAGCATTGAAGACGCCGTCATCAACTTCGACGCTAGTCCTCTAAGTAACGCACCTATCTTTTTGATTACGGGACCTACGGGTGCAGGCAAAACGTCTATACTCGATGCTATTTGCTTAGCTCTCTATGGAACAACGCCACGTTTATTAGGGAAGAATGAGGGTGTTTATAACAGTTCAGAAAGCAACAATAGCGCAGGAACTAATAGGGTAGATAATCCTGCTCATATGCTACGTCGTGGAGCTGGTCTAGCGGAAGTTAAACTTGAATTTATAGGAAATGACGATTGCCCTTACCTTGCGACTTGGTCTGTAAAACCGAGCACGCAACAAAATCAATGGAAATCTACAAACTCCCAAAAGATTTCTTCAAAATGTAAAAACTAGGTATAGGCTATGATAAGGTTAGAGATATTGACTCCAAAAATACTAGAGATTACAGGCTTTTGAGATAGAGCAGTTCTGCCGTACAACAATGCTTGCACAGGGGAATTCAATAAGTTCTTAACCGCTGAAGTAAAAGACCGTTGTAATATCCTTGAGAAGCTCACCGGCACTGAAGTTTATTCTAAGGTTGGGATAACCATTCACAATAGTTACATCCAAAGTAAGAGAGCATACGAGGAACTGAGTAACAAAAATTCAACTCTTACAAGAGCAACAGCTTAGTGAAGAAGACTATAAAACACTCTCACTTAAAATAGAAAGTCTACAAACAGAAATAACTTCTCTAAATAATCAGCTTACACAAAAGCAAAACATATCTAAATGGCTTGAGCAAGAGCAAAGTCTGAACAAAGCTCTTAAAGAGGCACGAAACAATAAAGAGCAATGTACACTCGAAGCTCAAAGCCCCGAGGTACTGGCACGTATTGCCTTGCTTGAGCGTTGGGAGTCTAGCCGTGACATCCGCTTAAGTCTTGATAGAAGCAACACACTACAAGATGAAAAAGCACTCTATTGAGCATCAGCAAGAAGATTGTCGTCTTGATTACTATCATCTCTGCGCCCAAATACAAGCAGTTCAGAAAAATCTTGAAGACACTAAAAGCAAGATATCAGCCTTAGAGGCTATTCAGGCAACCCATGAGCCTCATCGTGGTATGTATGACAACTTCGCCAACATACAAGGAGCTTTACAAGCCCTATGAGCTGAGGTTAAGCGTATTCGAGAAGCTAAAAAAATACAACAAACACTACAGCAACAGTTTGAAAAACCTCAAGCCCCAGCTAGAGACAAGCCCATAAGCAGGAGAAGCAGAGTAAGCGTGTTTATGAAGAACTCGTACAAGAACAAAATTCTCTACAAACAGCCTACGACCAACAGAAGCATGATGATTTAAGTCAGCTCATCAAATGGAGAAAGGAAGCTGAAGAAGCTCGAAAAAGCAACTCCAAGAGAAAAAAAGTCTGAGTGTGAAGAATTAGAGGCTAAGCAACAAGACAAAGTAAAAGACGTAGAGGAGATTAAGCAACAACTTCAAACCTGCGCACAAACTCTTAAGCAACAAGAAGAGCTTTTACGAAGAAAGAAAGACGAAATTTGATGCTAGTGCTTGGAGTATGAAGGAGCTTTTGCCAAAGTATTCGTGCTAAGCTACACAAGGGAGATACATGCCCTGTTTGCATGAACGAAATCAATTACATCGTTTCCGAAACCGAGGTACAAGCAGTATTGAAACCCTACGAAGATGAGCTTAAGCAATACGAGAAGGATATATTTGACACCAAGAGCAAGCATTCAGAACTAGAGGGAAACTCAAGAGTGCTAAAAAAAGATGTTGATAATCTCAATAAAAAAAGCATCTTGAAGCTCTGAAACAATGCCAAGAGCAACAAAAGTACTATTGATGCAATCCTTCAAAAGCAAGGAACTATTCAGATAGATGTACGCGAACTGTCCACAGAACTTCTCCAAGAGGAAGAGCTCAAATATGAAGCTCTAAAAAAAGCAAATACTTACTAAGACGAAAGAGGTCAATGATCAACGCAAGTCTTATGACGCGGTTCAACTGGCACAGCAAAGACTACAAAAGCAAGAACAGGAGTTTATGCTACAACTAGGCAACTACGAGCATGAAATCCAAACAGCTGAACAGAACCAAGCACGCCAACTCAATTTAGCCCGTGAGTTTATCACCCTTGACGAAAGTGAGTGGTACGACGCTAGCAGAGCGCACCAAAGGTTTGGCTAGAACAGATTAAGTCCGATAAGCAGGCTTACGACCAGCGTAATACAAACCTACAAACAGAAAAAAACTAAACAACAGAGCTTAGAGCAAGACTTACAATCCCTACAGAACATCGCAGATGATATACAGAAGAATGAGCCTACATGGACTAACCTTCAGCCAGCAGACTTTATTCCGAAAGCTTTCTTGACAAAAAGTGTATTAAACCAGCTCTCAGGTAAGGTTATTTCACTCAAGGAAAGCCACGGCAAAGTATTAAAAGAACTCACAAACTTAAGCAATCAGATTGCAAACTACTGCACGGAGCACGGATTGAGTAGGGAAGAGCTACAAGCACTGAAACCAAAATAAAGATATAGAGCTACTACAAGACGAGGAGCGAAAGCGTAAGGATAGGGAGCAGGCGTGTACAACCACACTTAAGACCCATGAAAATCTGTATCAAGAGCATCTAAAAAGTGCTCCTGAGGCTTGGGAACAGATAGAAGGCTCAGAATTAAACGATGCAATCAATACGCTCAACGAACTTATTACGGCAAAGAATCAGGAATTGGGTCAAGACCAGCAAAAGCGAAAAAGGCCATGAAGAGCAAGCAAACCTCATTAAAGATGAACAAGCTCAATACGAAAAAGCTGCATCTAGAATACGAGCAGTGGGCTACTCTTAATAATCTGTATGGAGCAAGTGACGGGAGCAACTTCCGCCGTATAGCCCAGAGCTTTGTACTAGAGCAGTTGCTCCGAGCGGCTAATGTACACTTGGCTTGCTTCATTCCGCACTACGAATTGCAGTGCAGTGAACCGGGACAGCTCACTATCCTCATTCGTAATAAACTCAATAATAGCCTTATAGGTGTACCAAACCTATCTGGGGGAGAATCCTTTATCGTCTCTTGCTCTCGCACTAGGTCTTTCGCAAGTAGGCAACAAGGGGCTATCCATAGACACTCTGTTTATTGATGAAGGATTTGGCACATTAAGTAGTGAAGCCTTGGATTTGGTTATGACAGCCTTAGAGACACTTCGCAAAGAGAGTGGTTGCCGTGTAGGTATTATCAGTCATGTCGATAGCCTCAAAGACCGTATCCCGACGCAGATACAGTTACAACGACAAGACGCCACTAAGAGCTGCATCAAGATTGTCGGAAACTAAGCATCACCTTAAATTTTTGTGTCTTAGCTAAAGCAATGTCTTAAGTACGCGTAAATACATCGGTATTTACGCGTAAACACTTCAGTAAGTACACGTACTTATTTTTAGTGAGTACGCGCACTTAAATTTGTAAGTACGTAGTACTTTCTGGAGACTTCAGCTGTAGTTCTGTACAAACTACGGCTGAAGTTTGAAGAGACTACACGTGTAGTTTGTACAGACTTCGCCGAGGTTTTTGACTTTAGGAATCTCAGACACATTTTTGAGTCCTATTAGCTGTGTTTTTTTATTAAAACCTAACATGACGAAAGAGCAATAGCTTTTAACAAATTTGTTACCTCTAGTCTTGCATAATCAAGAAAATATAATTACCTTTTGCAGTGCAAATACCGCAAAAAGTGGTTGGTTTGCTATGAGGATTGTCTCATGGTGTAATGGTAGCACAACAGGTTTTGGTTCTGTTTGTTAAGGTTCGAATCCTTATGAGATAACAATGAAGACTGTGTCAAAGATAAATCTTGACACAGTCTTTTTTTATTACTACGCTTATAGAGTATTATTTAGTTTATATATTTGCATATCAATAACAAATAAAAAGAATGACAGACAAACTAATATGTCAGGTATTACCTGTAGAAGTTTAATGAAATCGAGCAAGCTCGTAACGTGGTTAGCGATATGACCAAACCTATTGTGACGAACGAGCATAGCCTATGGAGTATGCTAGATGGTTGGAAGGAAGCCCTACTAAACTTCGGCATACGTGTGCTTTTTAGCTATTATCATATTCTTCATTGGACGCTGGCTCATCGGTAGAATAAGCAAATTCCTCTCTCATATTATGGAGCGTCGTCATCTAGAGGGAGTCGCTGTTTCTCTTATCAATTCTATTGTCGTCGCTGTCCTTTATATCAGTTTGGGTATAGGTATGGCTAGTGCGCTAGGCGTTCAGAGTGTGAGCTTCGCTGCAGTCTTGGCTTCTATGGGTCTAGCGGTAGGTATGGCACTTAGCGGTCAGTTACAAAATCTTGCTGGTGGCGTCATCATCGTTGTAACCAAACCCTTCACCATTGGCAATTATATACAAGCACAAAATGTAGAAGGTATCGTGCAAAGTGTAAGCCTTTTTCCATACTGTTATCACGACGCTAGAGAACAAGAAAATCTATATTCCTAATGGGGCTTTAAGTAGTGGCGTTATCGTCAATATCAATTCGGTAAGCGAACGTCGCCTAGATTGGACAATAGGTATTGATTATGATAGTGACGTAGATAAGGCTATTGCCCTACTGCATGAGTTACTCAAGAAAGACGAACGTATTCTAAGCGACCCTGCTCCCTATGTAGGAGTATCAGCACTCTCAGCTAGTAGCGTAAATTTACTCGTATTAGCATGGGTTAAAACAGCGAACTATGCACCTACGAACCATGATTTTCAATAAAGCTGTTTTCTTAGCCTTTAATGAAGCTGGCATCAATTTCCCATTCCCACAAGTAACGGTCAGTCACCGATAAATTCCTTAAAGAAACTAGCAAAGGTCAGTTGCCCGAATAACGGACGACTGACCTTTGTTATATGAGTATACATCGTGTATAAGCTGTGTATGATTTGTGTATTTATGGTAGAGGCTAAAACTTATGATAAAAGCTATCGGCCGTGCATTCTCATATCAACATCATGCGTATAGCGATTTATTAGCTATCGTTCATAGCCTATCTCCTAAATAGCTTAATCACCTAGAAATCAAAATGATTTAATCTGTCTACAACTACATTCATAAGTACACTATTCGTGTATATAGTCTTGTTGATGTTTCAAGAGCAATTATTGGTATAGACAGTATCTACGCACATCGTAGTATTAGTTATTTATATATAGGTCATGATTTTAATTATAGAATAAGAATAATTAAGCTTGTGCATCATCAGCATTAAAAGACCGTTGCGCGGTCTTCCAAAGGACAAGTAAAACTTGTCCTTTGGGGGCTTTTGCGAATGCTGAACAATGCAATGGTCTCATTAAAAGGTGTACTTTTGCTTATGTAACTAAATAAAACATAGATGAAGCAAATATGGAATAAGGTGGTTCGTTCGCAGTATTGTGATAGACTACGTAAGCGTTCTTGGATTTTTGGTTTTGATATTGGTATCTCAGCTAATACTGGCTCTGTATTATCTAGGCTATACCTATTCTTTAGGTGATATGGGAGTAGCCGAAGCCTTAGGATTGAGTCTTTATAGTCTTGTTCATGTAGGAGCATGGGCTGTAGGTTTGTGGTTAATCGCAGGAGTACCATCGTCTCGTATAGGTTCAAAGGCAGTATTAGGGCTTACGGCTATAGTATCCATCTTTGTCTTCCTTGTGGAAGTGGTCTTGCTAATGGAGTATAAGACGCTCTATAATGTAGACCTAGCTTTGCTCTTAATCTCTACAAGTAGCCGTGAGGCAGGGGAGAGTTTTTCGATAATTAGATTAAGTTCATTTATGTGGGCTGGTCTAGGGTACTGCTGTATCAGTGCTATTATCAGTATTTATCAATAAAGCTTTATTTCTAGACCTAGAAATATGAAGGGCGTTTTTGGGTACAGCTCTAGCTACCCTTATAATAGGAGGTTTAGCCTTTATTCCTGTTGTTTCTGCTCACATCAATGAGCGTGTTATTCCATCGCTATATACGACGAGTTTTGATAGAGCTGTATTGAGTACTAGTTATGGCTACTGGTTGAGTCTGAAAGTCGAAAAAGCGTTATGCGGCGATGAAGAATCTTGAAAGCCTCAATGATTTGAAGGTGGAAGATGAACCTTTTAAAGAACCTATTGACATAGTCTTTATACTAGGAGAGTCTGTTTCTCGTAATTATATGCATTGTTACAATTATCCTGTAGCGAATACACCTACACTAGATTCTCTAGAGCGAGATAGTTCTCTTGTGCTTTTCCGTGATGTTATTGCTCCAGCTACGACAACCAATTATAGTTGCCAGCGTACGCTCACTTATTACACTCACAACGAGGGTAAGGGTGATTGGTATGAGTATCCTAATCTATTAGCAACGGTCAAAAAAAGCTGGCTGGGCAACTGCTTGGGTAACCAATCAAGAAACGACAGGTATTTATTCGGTTAGTCGTATCTTTTCTCCATTTGCTGATGTTGTTCGTGAGCGTCATAGCGCAACGGATACGAATGAACACGGACTTAATAATTTAAGAGGTTCTTACGACGAAGGTTTATTGCCTTTGCTACAGTCTTATGCAGGTTTACCTGATAGCTTGCGTAAGCAGTCTCCAAGAGGGCTTTTTGAGGTTATTCATTTGATGGGCTCCCATTTTGACTATGCCAAGCGTTTCCCCGATGAATTTGCTCGCTTTAAAGCTAGTGATTTACCTCGTCGATTGGGTGAAGATAAAGATAGGGTGGTGGCTAACTACCTTAACAGTATCTATTATACGGATTACGTGATTAAGCAGATTGTGCAGCGTTATGCTCAGTAGCCTACCTTGATATTTTACATGAGTGATCACGGAGAGATTTTTATATGATAAACCCCTGAGGACCCTGATTTTTTTATGGACACTCGCCTTATGCTATCACTTCGAGTGCTGTAAGTATTCCTTTTTATGGTTTATATGTCACCAAGCTTAAAGCAGAAGTATCCTCAACTACTCACTCTCTTTAGGGAGGCGCAGAATAGGCGTATATCTTCAGACCTATTAACGCATACGCTAACGTCATTTTTTTAGGTATAAAGACTCGCTTTAATACGCCTGAGCTTAATTTCCTTGGGACTCAGTATAATGAGAATCGTCCTCGTATGGTAACGGCTACTGAAGGTGGTACATTTGAATTCAAGGATAAGTAAGCGAAAAAGTTTCTTGCTTGTTAGGAAACAATTCATTAAGTTTGCTTTGTCGAAGTAGTTGCTAATAAGATTAGCAAACAATACGAACGGAATATTATTAATACGCTCCTAGAGCGGCGATAGTTATTACAGATATGGAGGGACAGACAACTGTCAAAGACAAAAGAGATGTGGTCATCCGCTTCTCTGGTGACTCGGGCGATGGTATGCAGCTTACCGGTACCATCTTCACCGATTTGAGCGCAATGCTCGGTAATACAATCTCTACATTCCCTGATTTCCCTGCCGAAATACGTGCACCACAGGGTTCTCTAAGTGGGGTATCCGGCTTCCAAGTACATATTGGTCCTAATAGTGTTAAGGCTCCTGGTGACCTTGCGGATGTTTTGGTTGCTATGAATCCTGCAGCACTCAAGGTTAATAAGAAGCATCTCAAGCGTGATAGCCTGATTATCATAGACCTTGATTCTTTTGCTGCTAATGATTTGAAGAAAGCAGAGTTTACCACTGACGACCCTTTTGTTGAATTAGGACTTAACTCTCAGCAGGTTATAGCAGCACCAATAAGCTCTATGGTTAAGGAGGGTCTGAGCGAATTTGGACTTGATAATAAGAGTGCTGTACGCTGTAAGAATATGTTTGCACTCGGTCTTATCTGTTGGCTCTTCGAGCGTCCTATGGAGCATGCAGAGGCTTTCCTTGACCGCAAGTTTGGTAAGAAACCTCAGCTGTGTGAGCTAATAAGAAAGCCTTGCACGATGGCTTCAATTATGGCGCTAATACGCACGCTTCGACCACAACTTACCGAGTAGAGACTTCTGTACAGCAAGCTGGTAAGTACATAGATATCAATGGTAATAAGGCTACTTCGTTCGGTCTTATCGCAGCATCCGAACGCTCAGGAAGACCACTCTTCTTGGGTTCTTACCCCATCACACCTGCGACAGATATTCTACACGAACTGAGTAAACACAAATCTCTAGGCGTGAAGACCGTTCAGGCTGAAGACGAAATTGCAGGTATCTGTACCGCTATCGGTGCTGCTTTTGCTGGTCATCTAGCCGTTACGTCTACTTCTGGCCCCGGTTTGGCGCTTAAGAGTGAGGCTATGGGCTTATCTGTAATCGCTGAGATACCTCTTGTGATTGTAGATGTACAGCGTGCAGGTCCATCTACGGGTATGCCGACGAAGAGCGAGCAAACCGACCTTATGCAGGCTCTGTATGGTCGTAATGGTGAGAGTCCAATGCCTGTAGTTGCTGGTATTACACCTGACCATTGCTTCACCGCTGCTTATTGGGCGGCTAAAATAGCTATTGAGCACATGACTCCTGTAATTCTTTTGACGGATTCGTTTATCGCTAATGGTAGCTCAGCCTTCAGAATACCCGATTTAGATGCACTGCCTCCTATTAAGCCTAACTATATTAGTTTGCGTCCTGAGAGTGATAAGCCATGGAAGCCTTATGAGCGTAATGAAGAAACACTCGTGCGCTACTGGGCTCTTCCTGGTGAAGAGGGTTATCAGCACCGCTTAGGAGGTCTAGAAAAGGACTCTGTAACAAGTGCGATTAGTACTGATGCCGATAATCATGAACGCATGGTTGCTTTGCGTGCAGAGAAGGTTGCACGTATAGCAAACTCTATTCCTCTATTAGAAGTGGAGGGAGATGAGGATAGCGACTTACTTATTGTTGGGTGGGGTGGTACTTACGGGCACCTCTACGAGAGCTTACAAGCTATGCGAAGCTCAGGGCATAAGGTCGCTTTAGCACACTTTGCTTTCATCAATCCGCTACCTCGTAATGCAGAGGAAATCCTCAGACGCTATAAGAAGGTTGTTGTCGTTGAGCAGAATACGGGGCAATTTGCTGGCTATCTGAGAGCACAATTTCCAGGCTTTATGCCTCATCAGTATAACCGAGTAACAGGACAGCCATTCACAGTACATGAGCTTGTGGATTGCTTTACCAAACTAATAGAGAAGTAATATGGCTATGGAACAAAAATACAGTTACAAATGAATGTAGTCTCAAGGCTGGCGACTTCAAAAGTGACCAGCAAGTACGTTGGTGTCCGGGTTGTGGCGACCATGCTGTGCTAGCTACCTTGCATAAGGCTATGGCTGAGGTCGGTATTGCACCGTATCAAACAGCTGTAATATCAGGTATCGGTTGTTCTTCTCGTCTGCCTTACTATATGAATACCTATGGTTTTCATACGATACATGGGCGTGCTGCTGCAATAGCTACAGGCGTCAAGAGTGCGCGTCCTGATTTAAGTGTTTGGGTAATTTCGGGTGATGGTGATAGCTTGGCTATCGGTGGTAATCACTTTATTCACGCTGTGCGCCGTAATATAGACGTTAATATAGTTCTCTTTAACAACCGCATCTATGGGCTAACGAAAGGGCAGTATTCGCCAACTTCTGCACGTGGATTTGTGTCTAAGAGTTCGCCTTATGGCACTGTAGAAGACCCATTCATACCAGCAGAATTAGCTTGGGTGCTCGTGGTAAGTTCTTTGCTCGTGCTATTGATATAGACATGAAGAACCTGCAGTATTGCATGGAAGAGAGTGCCAAGCATAAAAGGGACAAGCGTGCTAGAAGTACTTGTGAACTGCGTAATCTTTAATGATGGCGTTCATAAAGGCTATGCAAGTAGGGACGTGCGTGATGATAAGACTATTACACTCCGTCATGGCGAGAAGATGCTCTTTGGTAAGGACAAACAGAAGGGACTTGTCCTTGAAGGACTCAAACTTAAGACTGTAACCATTGGTGAAGATGGCTATACTCTAGACGATATTTTTGACGCATGATGCCCACGAAGAGGATGCTACGCTCCATAATATGTTAGCCATGATGGATGGCGAGCATTTGCCTATTGCTTTGGGTATTATACGTGATGTAGCGGCTATTTCTTATGAGGAAGCACTCGCTCAACAGATTGAAGATGTGCGTATTAGAAAGCCCTCAACGCTCACTTATGGATGTGATGCTCAGTGAGTCTTATTGGGAAGTAAACTAGATATTAACGCTTATCCGGCACAAAAATATTTTGTCATTTTTTTGGCTTGATATTTGGAGTATTAGAATAATTAGTTATAACTTTGCACCGTTTTTAGAAAGTTGAATTCACTTATAAACTAACAAAAGAAAATGAAGAAGTTTGTATCTCTTTGCGCATTCGTTGCTGCTTTGTCATTCGTGTCTTGTGGTGGTAACACTGCTAACACAGCTGCTGATTCTGCTCGTATCGCTGACTCTCTTGATTCAGTTCGTATCGCAGATAGCATCGCTCAGGCTAGCATGACTGTAGACACTATGGCTGCTGCTGATTCAGTTGTTGCTGACTCTGCTAAGACTAAGTAATCTATAGTTAAAAGCAAGCGAATGACCTCCTACGGGTAGGAGGCTACGCATACAAGGACAAGCTCTCGCTCCTTCATCGGGGTGGGAGCTTTTTTTATTGTCTTAATGTTATGTATAAAAGATATGCTCCTTTAGTTGCTTACAATCCATTGCGTGCTGTAGTTAAATCAAAATAGTAAGTACACGCAAATACGGAAGTGAGTACGATGTACTCATCGAAATAAGTACGCGTAAACACTAAGATAAGTACGTGTACTTACTAAAAACGAGTACGCGTAAATACAAAAAGTAAGTACAGCGTACTAACTGAAACGAGGAAATTGATTAAGGCATTAGTATAGATGAGCCCTGCAAGGGACGATACTCCTGCATAGCCCAGGGCGCAAGCCCTGGGTTAATCGATTGAACACATTTATTGAGCCCCCAAAGGGGCGGCACTTCCAGACGTAAGTGCAAATGCTCACGTTGTAGTGCCGCTCCTTGTTGGAGCTCATCTTCTTTTTCTTCTGTGTACCCAGAGTTTCATTTCGGGCTTTGCCCTCATTTCACCCTGGGCTATGCAGGAGTGTCGCCCTAAAGGGCTACTCTACGACAAAATTCTAATAAATCACTTGGTTATTTTTGAAGAGGGAGACCTGTGTGGCGAGTGCTGTATGATGTGATAGTCTTATATTATTCGTATTTTTTTGTAACTATATAAATTTAATGTACAATGGCAGACGATAAAAAGAAAGTTATACCAGTTAAGCGCGTTGCTGACGAAGAGAAGTTGAAAGCCCTTCAGATGGCAATGGCGAATATTGAGAAGCTACATGGTAAGGGTTCAATCATCAATATGGGTGCTCAGCCTCAAGCAGCTCTTGAGGTTATTCCTACTGGCTCATTAGGGCTTGATATTGCTCTTGGGGTAGGTGGCTATCCTCGTGGGCGTATTGTTGAGATTTATGGACCTGAATCATCAGGTAAAACGACGCTCGCTATTCACGCTATAGCTGAAGTACAGAAGATGGGTGGTGTCGCTGCTATTATCGATGCTGAGCATGCTTTTTGACCCTAGCTATGCACGCAATCTTGGTGTTGATGTTAATAGCCTTTGGATTTCTCAACCTGATAATGGTGAACAGGCTCTAGATATTGCAGAGCAACTTATTCGCTCGGGTGCTGTAGACCTTGTGGTAGTAGACTCTGTGGCTGCTCTTACGCCTAAGAAGGAAATTGAGGGCGATATGGGCGATAGTACGGTAGGTCTTCATGCTCGTCTGATGTCTCAAGCTCTCCGTAAGATTACAGGTGCTGTGAGCAAGAGTAGTACGACTTGTATCTTCATCAACCAGCTTCGTGATAAGATTCCGACAGGTTATAGTGCACCGGGAAATAACGAAACGACAACGGGTGGTAATGCCCTCAAGTTCTATGCCTCTATCCGCATAGATGTGCGCCGTAGTAGTCAGCTTAAGGAAAGCGATGATAATGTATACGGTAATCTAACGAAAATCAAGATAACCAAGAATAAGGTTGCTCCTCCTTTCCGTCGTTGTGAGTTTGATATTCTTTACGGAGAAGGTATCTCTCGTACGGGTGAAATTATCGATAAGGGGTAGACTTTGATATCATCAAGAAGAGCGGTTCATGGTTCAAGTATGGTGATATGAGCTTAGGACAGGGTCGTGATACCGTACGTGCTTTGCTTAAGGAAAATACTGAGCTCTGTGAAGAGATTGCCGAAAAGGTTGCTGCTGCGATAAAGGCTCAGATGGAAAATAACTAAGGCATGACCAAGGTAATTATCATCTCTGCGCCTAGCGGAACGGGTAAAGGTACAATCATTGCTCGCTTGATGGCTGAGCATCCAGAGCTTCGCTTGCGTTTCTCTATTTCGGCTACTAGTCGTCCTCCTCGTGGGGTAGAGGAGCATGGTCGTGAGTATTATTTCTTCTCACCAGAGGAGTTTCGTAGCCATATCGAAGCTGGAGATTTCCTTGAGTACGAGGAAGTCTATCAAGACCGTTACTACGGAACTCTGCGCAGTGAGGTTGAGCGTATCAGCAATGAGCAAGGGCATGTTATCTTTGAGGTCGATTATGTAGGAGGGCTTAATATCAAACGTGTTTATGGCTCTAATGCCTTAGCTTTGTTCATTAAGCCACCTAGTCTAGACGAACTTAGACGTAGATTAGAGCACCGAGCTACGGACTCTGCAGAGGTGATTGAAGAGCGACTAGCTAAGGCAGCCGAGGAAATTAAGCATGCAGAAGAGTTTGATTTAATTGTAGTTAATGATGATTTAGACCAATGTGTTGATGCTGTTTATCAAGCGGTGAGTAGCTCCTAAAGGATTAAATCAAATATAAGTAATAGAGTAAAGGGCTCAAGTAACTTCGGTTGCTTTGAGCCCTTGTTGCGTTCAGGGCTTAGGGCATAACTATTATTACTATCTTTATTCCAACAAAATAATCAGATTATGATAGAAATACAGCATGTAAGCAAGCATTATCGGGCGCATACAGCCCTCGATAATGTTAGCCTAACTATTGAGCGTGGGCGCGTATTTGGGCTGTTAGGTCCTAATGGCGCAGGTAAAACAACGCTTATTCGTATGATTAACAACATTATCAAGCCCGATAGTGGTACCATTCTGTTTGACGGTAAACTCTCTCGGCAAGCGATGTGGCTCGCATAGGTTATCTGCCTGAGGAGCGTGGTTTGTATCGCAAGATGAAAGTAGGGGAGCATGCTATTTATTTAGCGCGGCTTAAGGGTTTATCTTCATCGGAAGCCAAGCGAAGACTTGAGAGTTGGTTTGAGAAATTCGGAATTATGCCTTGGTGGGATAAGCGTGTTGAGGAACTGAGTAAAGGTATGCAACAGAAGGTTCAGTTTGTTTGTACCGTCTTGCATGAGCCTGAACTGCTTATTTTTGATGAGCCTTTCAGCGGTTTTGACCCTGTTAATGCCGAACTGCTCAAGAGCGAAATCATTGCCCTAAGAGAGCGAGGAAGTACGCTGATTTTCTCTACGCATAATATGCAGAGTGTAGAGGAACTTTGTGATGATATTGCCCTCATCAATCAATCTCACCTTGTACTCTCTGGAAGTGTTGCGGAGGTTCGGGCGAGGTATCGCTTACCTTATTATCGCATGACTTTGGCAGGAGAGTGGCTTATTGACGATTTTGGAGCTCTACCTATAGAAGAGCATAGGATAGAGCATAATCAAACCTATTTGCGCCTTAAAATCGATGATGAGCAGGGTTTACGGGACTTATTAGGGCTTATTCCTATGGAATACCCAATTGTGCGCCTAGAGCATGAAGAGCCTACGATGAATGAGATATTTATAAAAAAACAGTTAGCGGTCATGAATAGTAAGATTTGGATTGTTATAGAGCGCGAATATATGACGCGCGTTAGGCGAAAAGAGTTTTATTGTGATGACGCTTATCGGCCCGCTTTTTGATGTTACTCTTGATGTTTGCGCCTGCTCTCCTTATGGCTTATGGAGGGGAGGACGAGCAGGTCATCGCTGTCTTAGATCATACTGGGCTGTATGGCGATGTGCTTAAGAATACGGAGGATTATCAATTTGTAAAGGCTGATAAGAGTATATCTGATTATAGAAAGGATGCTAAGGACGCTGTCGTGTCCGGTGTCCTAGAGATTAGACAAGACCTAAGAGAAGACCCTAAGGCGATGACGCTTTTTAGTTTCAAAACTCTGCCTAAGGGCATAGAGAATTATATCAATGGCGCATTCTCTTCTTATGTAACTTCACAGAAGCTTTAGGAGTTATCATGTGGATAGTATTGAGGATATCATTCGTGAGAGTGAAACGAGGCTCTCTGTAAATACTTTCCGTGTAGGTGATAATGGGGAGGAGTCTATTAGTTCGGGTGCGATTTCTATGGGCTTAGGCTTGCTTTCTAGCGATACTGATTTATACCTTTATTCAGCTCTATGGCTCTAGTGTCTTGCAGAGCGTGATGGAGGAGAAGAAGAGTCGTATTATGGAGATTATGGTTAGCTCTGTACGTCCCTTTGATTTGATGATGGGTAAAATCATTGGTGTTGGTGCTGTAGGGTTAACGCAGATTTGTATTTGGGCAATCCTTGTAACGGGCTTTGCTCAGCTTGGGCAGATGTTCTTCTTGCCCGATATATCAAGTCTTGGAGCTTCTTCGGGTGTGGCATCGGTAGGTGTGAACGAACTATCGTCTTCTAGTATATTTGCGCTCTTAGGTTCGCTCAATTATGTAGAAGTATTCATTTGTTTTGTCCTTTATTTTTATTGGAGGATTTCTGTTGTATTCTTCTCTTTTCGCTGCTTTAGGCTCAGCTGTTAGTAGTGATGAAGATGTGCAGAGTCTGATGTGGCCTATTACGGTAGTACTCTTATTAGCGTTCTATGCTGGTATGGCGTGTCTGAATAGTCCCGATAGTACATTTGCCCATATAGCGAGTTATATCCCTTTCAGCGCGCCCGTAGTGATGATGATACGTATTCCTTATGGCGTGTCTATTTGGGAGGAAATTCTAAGCCTAATTGTCTTGTATGGTAGTTTTGTTGCCTTGACTTATTTGTCGGCACGCATTTATCGTATAGGCGTGTTGATGTACGGAAAGAATCCAACGCTTAAGGAGGTTTTGCGCTGGTTACGTGACTAAGTATAGTTTAATAGGTATAACTGTTCCTCGTGGAACATAGTTACAAAGAATGAAAGAGGGCTTGCTTCTATAGAAGCAAGCCCTCTTTTTAATGCCCTAGAAGGGCGGCAAATATTAAAAAAACTTATTTGTGTAAGAGTTCGTAAGTATCGTGAGCAATCATATACTCTTCATCAGTAGGTACGACAACGACCTTCACACGGCTAGAGTCTGTGCTGATGATACCTGCCTTACCACGGAACTCTTGGTTGCGTTCTTCGTCAATTTCGATGCCGAGGAACTCAAGTCCTGCACAGGCATTAGTGCGTGTAGCTGCACGGTTCTCACCAACGCCAGCAGTGAATACCAATATATCAAGACCTCCAAGGGCTGCTGCATAAGCACCGATGTACTTCTTAACACGATACTCAAGCATGTCTGTAGCGAGCTTAGTGCGGTGATTGCCTTCGCGAGTACCCTTATCCATGTCTCTCATATCGCTGCTGCCAATACCGCTGATACCATAGATACCGCTCTTCTTATTCAGTAGAGTAGAGATTTCAGAGATGGTGAGCTGACCTCTCTTGCCCTTGTCTTCTCCATTGATATAATCCGCTACTTCTTCAGGAGAGAAGTTTTTGCTTAAGAAGATATTCAATAACGCCTGAGTCAATATCACCTGCACGAGTACCCATAACCAAGCCTTCGGCTGGCGTCATACCCATAGATGTATCTATACTCTTGCCGTCCTTAATAGCAGTAATAGAGGCTCCACTACCAATATGTGCTGTGATAATCTTAGCTGATTCGTATGGAATGCCTAGCATCTCTGCAGCCTTATGACTAACGAAGTTGTGGCTTGTGCCGTGGAAGCCATAGCGACGAACACCGTGGTTTTCGTAGAGATGATAGGGGAGAGCATACATATAAGCGTGCTCAGGCATAGTTTGGTGGAATGCTGTATCAAAGACACCACAATGAGCCTTAGTAGGCATTACAGCTTGTGCAGCACGTATACCCATGATGTTAGCAGGGTTGTGTAGTGGTGCTAGTGGAATGCACTTCTCTAGCTGGGCAATAACTTCCTCTGTGATGATGACGCTGTCTGAGAACATTTCACCGCCATGTACTAAGCGATGACCTACAGCACCAATCTCATCAAGGCTCTTGATGTGTCCTACTTCGGGGTCGAGTAGTTTCTCTAGGATTACCTCTACACCACGAGTATGATTAGGTATAGACGTGAGCTCTTCTACCTTCTCGCCATCGGGACGTTGGTACTTAATGAATGCGCCATCAGTACCTACACGCTCAGCAAGACCTGAGGTGATAACCTGATAGTTGGGTAGCTCAATGAGTGAGTACTTAAGAGATGAGCTCCCGCAGTTTAGAACTAGTATTTTTCATAATCGTATTTTTATAGACCTTTAGCAGCAATAGCTTGGTTAGCTGTAATTGCTGCCATCTTATAGATATCTTCTACTGAGCAACCTCGGCTGAGGTCATTCACTGGAGCTGCCATACCCTGCAAGATAGGACCGACAGCCTCTGCACCAGCAAGGCGTTGAACAAGCTTATAGCCGATATTACCTACTTCAAGAGAAGGGAATACAAGTACATTAGCTTGTCCTGCTACTTCGCTACCTGGAGCCTTCAGCTTCGCTACCTTATCTACAAGGGCTGCATCTGCTTGCAGTTCGCCATCAATAGCAAGGTGAGGGGCTTGTTCCTTAGCTAGTCGAGTTGCTTCTACAACCTTATCAACCATTTCATGCTTAGCACTACCCTTCGTTGAGAAGCTGAGCATAGCGACCTTAGGCTCTACACCGCTAATAGCCTTGGCTGTTCCTGCGCTAGCCACAGCTATCTGTGCGAGCTGAGCGGCGTCAGGGTTAGGCATTACGGCGCAGTCTGCGAAGAATAATAGTCCGTTATGGCCATAGTCCGAGTTAGGTAAGAACATTAAGAAAAGACCACTTACACAGCTAAAGCCGGGAGCAGTCTTGACTATTTGTAGGGCTGGGCGTAGAACGTCGCCAGTAGAGTTGATAGCACCTGCTAGTTCGCCATCTGCATCACCCGCCTTAATCATAAGGCAAGCGAGGTATAGAGGGTCTTCGACGAGTAGGGCAGCCTTCTCGGGAGTTACGCCTTTGCTACCGCGCAATTCGAGGAGTAAGTCTATATAGGCTTGCTTCTTTTCGTGATTCTTTGGATCAAGGAGATTGGCATTCAGTACGTGCTTAAGACCTAGGTCGTGTGCGCGTGAACGAATAGCATAAGGGTCGCCAATAAGAGTTAGCTTAACGACACTGTCACGTAGTAGGCGGTCAGCAGCTTTTTAGGGTGCGTTCTTCCGTACCTTCGGGGAACACGATGTGCTGGGGCTGAGCCTTGGCACGATCGATGATTTCTTGTATTAAATCCATTTCCTGAATAGGTGTTTTGTTTGAAAAATATTGTATATACAAAGGTAGCAATTATGATGAGACTTTTGCACAATACGCAAAGGCTGTATAAGTATATCTAATGAAGGGTAAAGAGCTCTCAATTTTAATGAGGATAATCAGCTTGGTTTGCGTAAAAGAGAAAAGGCCGTCACAAGACAAATGCTTGCGACAGCCCTTATATGTCTCTTTGTAGATGCTTATTTAAATGCGCCCTAATCGTTCGCCAGTCTTTCTGTCGTAGCGAACAATGAAAGCATCGGGATATTTCTTTTTGAGCGTTTGAAGATAGTGTTTAGCCTCCTCTAGCTTAGAGAACTTGCCTGCGAGGTAGAGCCAAACCTTACCGCTTTGCTCTCGGTAGATGCTCTCGTGAAGTGAGCGGAATTGCTTGTCGCTCGTGTCTATCTTCGTGCGGTCTGTCATAAACTGCACTCGGAATGTATGTCCTTCGCTCTCTTTCTTCTCCGTCTTTGTCGTTGGATTATTGCGCTGTGATGAGCGTGAACTGCTAGAGCTTACTTCTGCTGGTGCTGTTTGTTCACTACTGTCTGCCGTTACGTGTTCACGTCCGACTTTACTCTTGCTGTCGTAGAACTTTGTGAATGCACGGCTAATCGCTCCAGCTACCTCCTCTTGTCCGGATTCGCTACCTAGATAAGCCGCATCATTAGCATTGCTGATAAATCCTATTTCTGTAAGAATACTAGGCATAGCACTTTGGCTAAGTACCCACAGCCCTTCTTGTCTTACACCTCGGCTAGTTCGTCCGTTGTTCTTATACTGGCGTTCAACGAACTTGGCTATATCGATACTTCTATTGATATAGGCCTCTTGCATGAGGTCGAAGATGATATAGCTCTCAGCATTCGTTGGGTCAAAACCTTTATAAGTTGTTTTGTAATCACTCTCAAGGAGCATGGCCTTATTCTCACGCATAGCCACATTGAGGTTATTGCTCTGCTTGTTCATACCTATGACGTAGGTCTCTGTGCCGTAAGCACTGCCACTGGGAGAGCTGTTGAGGTGAATGCTGATGAATAAAGATGCTTTGTGTCGGTTGGCGAAATCGCTCTGTGCTTGTAGTCCTACGAATACATCTCTATCTCGTGTATACAAGACTCGTACATTGGGGTGGTCGGCTTTTAATCTTGCTTCCCGTCTTGAGGGGCTACGGCGAGGGCGATGTCTTTCTCTTTGTAGCCGTGTGCCATGGCGCCCGGATCTTTGCCTCCATGCCCTGCATCAATGACGACTGTAAACTGTCCACTTTGGGCATTTAGATTGCTTTAGACTGATACAATATCCTACTATGAATGTGCATAGGGCTTTGAGTAGACTTGTTGGAATATTCATAGGGCTTATTGGTTTGAGTTTGGTTTCTGTGTTTTTTTATTCTTCTTGGATGCCTGCTCGCTTAATCTCTTCGGCAGCTATTTCAAGTTTGGCGTACCACTCTTCACCAAAAAGCTCGTGTGAGTGGTCCTTTAAGAAATTGATATACTCTTGTGCCTTCCTTGCGCCCTTTCTTAAGCGCACATTTGCAGACATTCCATTTGTGATAATTGACTGCGGTGAAGTCTGCGTATTCGGTAAGCCCTAATAGGGTAGAGCTGGCAACTAATAGGCTTAATCCAATCTATCTTACCCTCATAGTAAGCTTTCTCATAAGCGCACATGCAGTTGCCTTCTTCGTCGTAGGTCGTGAAGACGCAGTCCTGCCCATTGACAATACTTGTAACCTCATCGCCATCTTCATCGAAATAACTAACGCCTTGCTCTTCGATAATCTCTAGAGCTCTTGGCGCAAGTAGATGACGGATGGCAGGGAGATGCTTGAGAAGCATCTCCCGCTCTCCTTTACTTAATGGTGCTCCGCTATCGCCCTCAACACAACAGATGCCTTTACATACTTTATAGTCGCAAGCAAACATAACGTCAAAGACGTCCATGCTCACGATTTTTATTGTCAATCTCTATCATGCTACGTTTGGAGTGGCTTTAGAGTAGTGAATTGTTTCACGTGAAACATTTAGCTTAGACATTAAAACGGAAGTGCATGATGTCGCCATCTTGTACGATGTATTCCTTGCCTTCGACAGCCATCTTGCCGGCTTCCCTTAACGCCCTGCTCACCTCTGTAATGTAAGAAGTCCGCTAGCTTGATAACCTCGGCACGGATAAATCCTTTCTCAAAGTCTGTGTGGATAACACCTGCACATTGAGGAGCCTTGCTACCACGAGGGTAAGTCCATGCACGCACCTCTTGTACGCCTGCTGTGAAATAGGTTTCTAGTCCGAGTAGCTTGTAAGCCGCCTTGATGAGTCGGGCTACACCGCTCTCCTTAAGTCCGATTTCTCCGAGGAACATCTGACGCTCTTCGTAAGTGTCCAGCTCAGCGATTTCGCTCTCAATCTTAGCTGCTACTACGAGAATGTCCGCATCTTCGCCTGCGATAGCCTCACGTACACGCTCTACATATTCGTTACCACTCACGGCACTTGCTTCGTCTACATTACATACGTAGAGAACGGGCTTAGAGGTGAGGAGGTAAAGCTCACGTGCAATCTTCTGCTCGTCCTTAGTTTCAAAGCTTACAGTACGTGCGTTAAGACCTTGCTCAAGGGCTTCTTTGTATTTGAGTAGAACCTCGTAAGTCTGTTTGGCTACCTTGTCGCCTCCTGTCTGTGCCTGCTTAGCGACCTTGCTAATGCGTTGCTCTACGGTCTCAAGGTCCTTAAGTTGGAGTTCGGTATCAATAATCGCCTTATCACGCACAGGGTCTACACTACCGTCTACGTGTGTAATGTTGTCGTCATTGAAGCAACGAAGTACATGTAGGATAGCGTCTGTCTCACGAATGTTGGCAAGGAACTTATTGCCTAAGCCTTCGCCCTTACTAGCACCCTTAACGAGTCCTGCGATGTCCACAATCTCTACCGTAGTAGGTACGATGCGCTGAGGGTTAATGATTTCGGCTAATTGGTTCAAGCGTTCATCGGGAACGGTGATGACTCCCACATTAGGCTCAATCGTGCAGAATGGGAAATTGGCAGACTGCGCCTTAGCGTTAGAGAGGCAGTTAAAAAGAGTTGATTTGCCGACATTAGGTAAGCCGACGATACCGCATTGTAATGCCATATTGAGTATTTAATTATTTATCATGTATGAGTAATAACAAAAGGGTTGCCTCTTTTGAAGGCAACCCTTTGTGGAGTGGAAGACGAGATTCGAACCCGCGACACCCTGAACCACAATCAGGTGCTCTACCACTGAACTACAACCACCATGTAATGCAAGTCTAACCATCTTGCGCCTGCAAAGTTACGACAAAGTTTTTATTCTGTGCAAGAGTTAAACTTGTTTTTGGCGAAAAGATTTTTGTGTGCTTATCTTCTGGGGTATTTAATTGCTTGTATTTTTAATTGTTTGATATGTGTTGAGTACTTGCTTTATGCGCACGTAATCAACTTTAGGCAAGGTGCTGAAATAAGTACGACGTACTCACGACAGTGAGTGCGCGTACCTACAAAGTGTTTACGTGTACTTACTGAAGTGAGTACCTCGTACTTATTCTCGTGAGTACGTCGTACTCGTTGTCGTAGTGTTGTCGTCGAAGAGCCCCTAATGGGGCGATACTTTTTCAAAGCCCAGGGCTTGCACCCAGGGCTATGCAGGAGTATCGCCCTAAAGGGCTTTTTGACGACAATACCAAAATCAAATGCTTGGTAATTTTTAATGCGTCACTATTTGTATTCAGTTTCTAAGTTATTTGTGCTATATTTGTTGGTGTATAATCTAATCATTGTTTTTATGAAACTATCTAAATTATGTGCCATTGGAATACTCGGAGTATTCGGGTTCGTGTCATGCCAAGAGGATGAAGTTCGTTCTAATCTGGAGACAGAATCAAGGGCAGAGCAATCATCAAAAAGAGAAAGGACATATACTTAAGTAATCTGTCAATTCTTTCTAAAAAGAATATCCCTAAAGAGTTTTTTAGAAGAGATGGGTTGCGAGCATTTAATTCTAACTATTACGCAAGATATGACTTTTCTCATGTAATCGGGCTCAAAATTCAGAAACAGGAAATACAGCTTACATCATTCCTATGTTAGGAGAACCTAACGTATATCTGGTTGTAGCGTACAATCAAGACTTTGGTGTTACAAGTGTGGTGAAAATGAGTTATACTAAGGATGATAGTAAAGGGGAATATGTTGTCAATATTTGTGATGAAGGCGGAGTAGCCTTATTCAATTTTAGTACAGACTTAAAGTCCTATAAGGTCATAAAATCTAATGTAAACTATGATTCTTTAAGAGCAGGAGGATATGCTTGGGCTTGTGGGCTCTCTCTTGGTGCTGTTGGAGGAATGTGGGGGACTGTTGTTGGGATGGTTAATCCGCTTGCTGGTTTGGCTGTTGGTATGGCATACACTGCACTCTCTATTTGGGCATGTGATGAGTCTAAGATAAGAACGAAAAAAAAGAATGAGATAGATCTTTCTGATTCAAAAGGCTTGGTTGATTTTGAAACAGATAGCTTAGTTTTTGGGGTTCCTAGTACATCTATGGGGGAGATAGATTATAGTCATGAGAATAGGAGTAATTAAGGATAAGTTAGTATTACTTTATACTTTTCCTATCAGGGGCGTTGGCTCTTCAGATTGTAGCGTTCATGTTGGATTTAAACAGAGTTGCCATGTTAGCTATAGTAGCACCTCTTGTCTTTATACCTCAAGTGGCGATATGTATACGTACCAAGTATAAATGTGATACTTATAAGGTGATAACACATGCTTTGTTGTCTTGTATGCTCGTTATACTTTCATCATTATTGATGCTGATGTAGTGATGTCACTCCTAACTCACTCAAAAAGGGAACTAACTAAAGGTTGGTTCCCTTTTTTTATATCAAAGGTCTTTATTCTTGATTTGTATCTTGTCGTACTTTTTGAGGCGGTGTGCGTGGGGTGGGCTTTCTACGAATAAAATGTATATTTGCACATATTAAAGAGAAGAAGTATGGCTGTAATCATGATAAAGAATATGGTGTGTAAACGCTGTATCTTAGCCGTAGAGCATGTTTTTCGTCAGCACGATATCCCTATTTGTGATATTCGCTTAGGGGAGGTGATGATGGATAGAGAGCTAGCCCAAGAGGAACGTTTAGCCCTTAGCCAAAGTCTTAAGGATTTGGGCTTTGAGATACTGAGTGACCGCAGGAGCCTTGTTGTGGAGCGCATCAAGGTGCTTATTGTCGAACTGGTGCGTGAGCATGACGCTTTTTCTTGATATACCCCTCTCAGTGTATCTCAGCCAAGAACTCAATGCCGATTATAGCGGTCTTAGTCAACTCTTCTCACATACTGAGGGGATTACGATAGAGCGTTATTTTATATTGCAACGCATTGAGCGGGTCAAAGAACTTGTTTCTTATGGCGAATTGTCGCTCTCAGAGATTGCGGATAAATTGCATTTCTCTAGTGTCGCCCACATGAGTACGCAGTTTAAGCGTGCGACAGGTGTCAGCCCCTCTAGCTTCAAGGGTACATATATAAAGGAGCGTCAGCCTTTAGATGAAATCGTATAAGTATAAATCTTAGATAAAATTATGGGACACGAACATACGCACGACCATGGACATTGCCACGGTCATAGCCACGGAGGCAATAAAAAGACCTTGGCCATATCCTTGGCTATTATCCTCCTCTATATGCTGGTAGAGGGTCGTAGGGGGCTTGCTCACAAAGAGCCTTGCCTTGCTGGCTGATGCTGGTCACATGCTGAGCGATGCCATTTCTTTGGGTGTCGCTCTGATTGCCTTTACCCTGAGTCATAGGGCTCGCTAACTATGGTAAGACCTATGGTTATAAACGCTTTGAGGTGCTGGCTGCCGTACTTAATGGTGCTACGCTGATGGTCATTGCAGGGTTATATCGTTTACGAGGCAATAGAACGTTTCACGCACCCCTGCTGAGGTGGGCTTCTACGGGTATGCTGATTATTTCTTTCGTTGGCTTGCTAGTCAATGTGTTGGTAGCATGGATTATGATGCGTGGGGGCGATGTGGAAGACAACTTAAATATGCGTGGTGCTTATCTGCACGTTCTGAGTGATATGCTGGGTTCGGTAGGTGCTATTGTGGCGGCTCTGTGTATCATCTTCTTTGGTTGGGAATGGGCAGACCCTTTGGCAAGTATCATTGTCGCTATACTAGTGCTTCGTAGTGGTTATATGGTTACGAAAGCCTCTGTGCATGTGCTTATGGAGGGAACGCCTTCGGATGTAGAGATAAGCCAAGTAGAAGCCTCTATACTTGCTCACCCTGAGGTCTTGGCTCTGCATGATTTGCATGTGTGGACGATAACGAGCGGACTTAATGCCCTTACTTGTCATGCTGTCGTGCGTGATAGTCTGAGTGTAGGGGAGAGTAGTTCTATTCTGAGGGACTTGGAGCATGCACTATTGCATCAAGGCATTCATCATATCACGATACAGCTAGAGTGTGCCGAGCATGACCACGATGTTTCTGTTCTTTGTCGGGCGGAGGCTGTCGCTGGTTCGTCTTGTCACCACCATCACCACCACTAGGAGAAGAAGAAGTTTAGAGGTAACAGGATAAAAAAATATCAGTAGGTTGTGTTTATGACCTACTGATAGTTTTTTGGTTTTTGCCTAGCTATGATGCTGTGAAGATAAGAGCGTGTGCGCGAACGGAAAAGAAAGACTGCTCTACTTAAAGTCAAAACCTCGGCGAAGTCTGTACAAGTTTCAGTGAAGTCTGTAGAAGGAGCAACGAATATCAAGTTTTTAAGTGCTTACTCTTTTTCTTTAAAAATCAATAATGTGATGAATTTATGTAACTTTTGAAATAAAGTATCAGATTTTTGCAAGAAAACAGAGTTATTAAGCTTGGTTTGAGTTGCCGATAATCATGAGTTTTTTTATTGAATATCTAGTGTTAATCCATTAGGGAAACATAGGATAATACATTTATACATAAATATGGATTTTAATAAAAGTAATAGTGAACTTTTTGATGGGAGAGCATAGTCCTTTACTTTCTTTTTGTAATGCCTGCATGGAAAGGAGCTTGGCTTGCTGGAGCCATAGAGAGTATTCTTGCTCAGACATACAAAAAAATATTGAGCTTATTGTTGTAGATGATTGTTCGCCTGAAGATTTGCGTTCCATTGTTGAACGCTATGATGATCCTAGGATAAGTTATCATCGCAATGAAAAGAATCTAGGAGGTATACATTTGACCAAGCAATGGATGCATTGTGTTGGGTTGGCTAAGGGTGAGTATGTGGTGATTGCTTCTGATGATGATGTTTATGATATACACTTTGCTGAGAGCTGTATGGCTAAGGCGATACTATATCCGAATGTTAATATTATTAGAGCAGGTGTCAAGGATGTCGATGAAGAGGGGCGAGTTTTATGGACAGAAGCAACATCACAGTTAAGTGGAGATTGCATCTCTCAGGCAGAGTATACTTGGGCTTATAGGCAGGGGATTGTTTCAATTTGTATGGGCAACCTGGTCTTTCGTCGTAGTGAACTCTTGCGTAAGGGTGTTCAAGCTTTTCCTCGTGCCTTAGGGTCCGATATAGCTGTTTCAATAGATTTAGCTGAGCAAGGGATGGCTTTGGCAGACCCTGGTCTTTTGCTTTTTAGACATTCAACAGTTCATCTGTCAGGTTCATTAACCCAATTAGAACCAAAGATGGGAAGCTATAAACCTTTTTTTATGGCTGGGTTATGAATTATGCTATTGCTCCTGCTACTGACCCTGTAGGGACAGAGATTGCAGGCTGAACTAACTGTAGAGCATTGGCGTATAAAATGTGTGTATGACTATCTTAACCAAGTTATACGTTATGTGTCACCCTCAGAAGTGCTTAAATATTTAGCTAGAGCTAAGTATCCTTCCTCTTGGGACAAATGTAAGATGTTGCTTCGCTACATTAAGTATCGTTGGATTGGTCGAAAATAGTGTTTGTTAACTAGTCTGAGATTAGATATCTTTGTAGAATTAAGAAATCCATAAGCCATTGCATAATACGGCACTCGCTACGTTATTTTTCGACATTCGGGCTTGGTCATTTACATGAGTAAACTCCCTGCGCCCTCAGTCTCAATGCCTTGCGAAAGCCGCATTCTGCAAAAGCCTCACAAAAGAACAAGTAAATCTTGTCCTTTTTGGAGACCGCCCAGCGGTCTCATAAGGACGCAAACGAATTTATTATGAAACTAAAATATCTATTTGGTGCTGCGCTCATGGCAACGACCCTCTCTGTGGGGCAGGCTGAGCCGGGCAAACACCTAAGCCCTGAACTATTGCTCTCAATGGCTCGACTCGGTGATGCTGCCCTCTCGCCCTAATGGTAAGACCGTAGTATATGCCCTCTCGCAGCCTAGCGTGAAGGATAATAATAGCCGTAGCGAACTGTACACCGTTAATATGGACGGTACAGCACGCACACAAATAACTGCAACCAAGAGCAACGAGTATGCGCCCCAATGGATTGAGGGCGGTGCACGCATTGCCTTTATGAGCAACGAGACCGGAAGCATGCAGCTCTTCTCTATGCGTCCCAATGGCAGTGATAAGAAGCAAATAACAGATATTGAAGGCGGTATCGAGGGCTTCCGCTTCTCGCCCGATGGCAAGCAAATTGCCTTCGTTCATCAGATTAAGTACGGCAAGACGACGAAGGATTTATATCCCGACCTCGATAAGGCTACGGGGCGTGTCATCAATCAGTTGATGTACAAGCACTGGGACGAATGGGTGGAGACTATTCCGCATATTTTTGTTGCCTCTCTAGGTAATGAGCCTATTAAGGAGGGAAAGATATTCTTGAGGGTGAGCCTTACAGAGCTCCGATGAAGCCTCATAGCGGTATCGAAGACTTCGCTTGGAGCCCCGACAGCAAGTCAATCGCCTATGCGAGCCGTAAGAAAGAGGGCTTAGCTTATACGCTCTCAACTAATAGCGATATTTATCTCTACGACCTCGCTTCGGGCAAGACGCGCAACCTTACTGAGGGTATGATGGGCTACGATACGCACCCTACATTCTCGCCTGATGGTCGCTACATCGCTTGGATAAGCATGGAACACGATGGTTATGAGTCCGACTTAAAGCGTCTTTTTCGTTCAAGACCTTAAGACTGGTGCTAAGTCTTTTCTAACAGATGCCTTTGAGTATGATGTAGATGCTATGCAGTGGCGTGCCGATAATAAGGGTCTGTATTTCCTCTCTTGCGTTAAGGCTGAGAAGAATATCTTTGAAGTCGATGTGCGTACGCATAAGGTTAGACAGATTACTTCAGGTCAGCACAACTATGTATCTCTACAAGTAGAGTCTGGGCAAATGCTTGCTGGTCGTCAGTCTATGCTCGTGCCTACTGACCTCTATCAAGTCAATATCAAGACTGGTGAGGCTAAAGCAATCACGCAGGAGAATGCAGCCTTACTCGCTAGCCTCGATGGTAGCCCCTACCGTAGAGAAGCGTTGGATTAAGACTACCGACGGCGGTAATATGCTGACATGGGTTGTTTATCCTCCTCACTTCGATAAAAGCAAGCAGTACCCCTGCCTTGCTTTTACTGTCAGGGTGGTCCACAGAGCACTATTAGTCAGTACTTCTCTTTCCGCTGGAATGCGCGCCTTATGGCAGAGCAGGGTTATATCGTTATCATGCCTAACAGACATGGTGTGCCTAGCTTCGGTAAGAAGTGGAACGAACAGATTAGTGGCGACTACTCAGGGCAGAATATACAAGACTATCTCGTAGCCGTAGATACGCTCAAGAAAGAACCTTTTATCAACCCCTAAGGCTATTGGCGCAGTGGGTGCTAGTTATGGTGGTTACTCTGTGTACTATCTTGCTGGTCATCACGAAGGTCGTTTCTCAGCCTTTGTCGCTCATGCTGGTATCTTCAACCTAGAGATGCAGTACATGACTACTGAAGAAATGTGGTTTGCCAACTGGGATATGGGTGGCGCACCATGGGATAAGGATAATAAGACGGCACAGCGTACCTTTGCGAACTCGCCTCATAGGGCTGTCGGTGCATGGGATACACCTATCCTCATTACCCACGGCGAAAAGGACTTCCGCATTATGGCAGAGCAGGGACAAGCAGCCTTCAATGCGGCTCAGATGCGTGGTATTCCTAGTCAGATGCTCATCTATCCAGACGAAAAATCACTGGATTTTTGCGCCCTCAGAATTCGCTCCTTTGGCAGCGTACATTCTATGGCTGGTTAGATAAGTGGCTTAAGAAATAGAGCCCACCGCTTGAGAGCAAGAACATAGTTTACTTAATTTATTATAAAAGGAGATAGAAGAATGCAAACCGTTGTAAGTGGAATCCGTCCTACGGGTAACCTTCATCTAGGTAATTATTTTGGCGCAGTGCGTGCCTTCGTTGAGCTACAACATCAGTATGATTGTCGTTTTTTTCATCGCTGACTGGCATTCGCTCACGACGCACCCTAAGCCCGAAGACATCGTGCGCAACGCACATACTATCCTTGCCGAATACTTGGCTTGTGGCATAGACCCCGAGCAGGCTACTATATATATACAGAGTGATGTGCCTGAGGTGCTAGAGCTGTATCTCTACCTCAATATGAACGCTTACCTCGGTGAGCTTGAGCGTACGACGAGTTTTAAGGACAAGGCACGTCAGCAACCTGAGAATGTAAATGCAGGCTTGCTTACTTATCCTACTCTTATGGCTGCCGACATCCTCATACACAAGGGGCAGAAAGTGCCTGTGGGTAAGGACCAAGAGCAGAATATGGAGATGGCACGCAAGTTCGCGCGCCGCTTCAACAACATCTATGGGGTGGACTACTTCACCGAGCCTGAGAGCTTCTCTTTGGCTGGTCGTGGTCTTAAGGTGCCTGGCCTTGATGGTAGCGGTAAGATGGGTAAGAGTGAAGGTAACTGTATCTATCTGATGGACGACGAGAAGACTATCAGTAAGAAGGTAATGAAGGCGGTAACAGATAGCGGTCCTACTGTGGAGCATCAAGAGAAGCCAGAAGTTATACAGAACTTATTTACCTTCCTTGAGCTAGTGTCTACGCCTGATGTTTATAAGCATTACGATGACTTATATAATAGCTGTCAGATACGTTACGGCGACCTTAAGAAGCAGCTTGCAGCCGACATTAACGCTTACTGTGCGCCTATCCGTGAGCGCATAGGTGAGTATAGTGCCAATAGCGACTTGCTTAAGCGCATCGCTAGAGAGGGTGCTGAGCGTGCTCGTGAGCATGCACAGAAGACGCTCCAAGAGGTGAGACATATTATTGGATTTAGATAAAGATATTACTTAGAAAATATGGAAATACAAGGAAAGATTGTACAAATCCTACCATTGCAGAGCGGTGTAGGTAAGGCTAGTGGCAAGGAGTGGAAGAAGAGGAGTTTGTGCTTGAGACTCTAGAGAGCCAGTTCCCTCGCAAGATATGCTTCCAATCTATGGGGCGATTTGATTGACCGCACAGCCTTGCAGGTGGGTGAAGATGTAACGGTACAAGTAGACCTTGAGAGCCGTGAGTATAATGGTCGTTGGTACACAGATGTGAAGGGCTGGAGAGTAGACCGTGGTCTTGTAAGCATTCAGAATGTAGGAGCTGTGTCTGCTCCTGCGCCTCAGACAGGATACAGCCAACCTGCACCAGCTCCTTTCGGTGGTGTAACGCCTCCTACAGTGTCGGCTGCTCCTCAGGAAGTGCCTGCTGGTGGCGATGACTTGCCATTCTAAGCGAGTGCCGTATAAAATACAAGGGTCTAGTGTGACCGAATAAAAAGATTGCACCCCAAAAAGTTAAACGCAACTTTTTGGGGTGTTTTTTTGATTGAACCGACTTATGAAAATTACACTTCTTGCCATAGGTAAGACCGATAATAAAAGAGCTGGATAAGCTCATTGGGCAGTACACAGCTCGCATTGGGCATTATCTACCTTTCGAGCTAAAGATTATCCCCGATGTGAAACGCTCGGGCAAGACGACCGAAGAGAGTCAGAAGTTCGCTGAGGGTAAAGAGATTTTTGAGCGAACTAGCACCTACGGACAAATTAATCCTTCTTGATGAGCGGGGTAAGAGCTCTCTAGCCGTGAGTTTGCTTCCTTCTTGGAGGGAAGATGTTGCAGAGTGAGCGTCGCTTGGTCTTCGTCATTGGAGGCCCTTATGGCTCTCGTCTGAGGTTTATGCACGGGCGAATGAGCAACTATCCCTTAGTAAGATGACCTTCTCGCATCAGATGGTAAGGCTTTTCATCACCGAGCAAATTTATCGGGCGATGACTATCTTGCGTGGCGAACCCTATCACCACGACTAATCAGGGCAAGCACATCAAAAATTCAGGCTAATTGAGACCGTTGCAATGGTCTCTAATTACGAGTGCCTTTAGGCACGACACTCCTGCAAAGCCCAGGGTGGAATGAGGGCAAAGCCCGAAATGAAACCCTGGGTATCTACAGATAAAAGTAAAATGAGCTCCTTTAGGAGCGGCACTATAACGCGAGCATTTGTCTTACGTCTCGAAGTGCCGCCCTCTACGGGGCTCAATAAATGTGTTCAATGTCTAACCCAGGGCTTGCGCCCTGGGCTATGCAGGAGTATCGCCCTTACAGGGCTCATCTACGTCTTTTTCAATCAATATACTTTATAATTTTTGTTGATGCGCTTGCCCTGACGACTAAGCTGTGGGTTTGGGTGTTACGAAATCTATTATTACATTTGCCCCTATATAAATATAGCGTGCTACAGTATCTTGTAGCCCTAATCATAAAACTTATATGGAGTTTAGAATTGAAAAAGACACGCTGGGCGAAGTGAAAAGTGCCAGCAGACAAGCTCTGGGGAGCACAGACAGAGCGTTCTCGTAATAACTTTAAGATTGGTGCGCCTGCATCAATGCCTTTAGATGTTATTCGTGGTTTTGCTTACCTTAAGAAAGGTGCTGCTTATGCCAACCACGAACTAGGCGTTCTTCCCGTAGAGAAGCGCGACCTTATCGCTCGTGTGTGTGACGAAATCCTAGAAGGTAAGCTCGATGACCAGTTCCCACTTGTTATTTGGCAGACTGGTTCGGGTACGCAGAGCAATATGAACGTTAATGAAGTTATTGCTAACCGTGCGCACCAGCTTGCTGGTAAGAAGATTGGCGAAGGCGAGAAGACGCTTCTTCCTAATGACGATGTAAACAAGAGCCAGTCTTCAAACGATACTTTCCCAACGGGTATGCACATTGCCTGCTACAAAAAGGTTGTAGAGGTTACGCTTCCTGGTCTTCGTCAGCTACACGCTACACTTGTGAAGAAGAGCGAAGAGATGAAGGACGTGGTGAAGATTGGTCGTACACACCTTATGGACGCTACTCCGCTTACTCTTGGTCAGGAGTTCAGTGGCTACGCTGCTCAGCTTGAGCATGGCATTCGTGCTATTGAGCATACACTTCCTCACCTTAGCGAACTAGCTCTTGGCGGTACTGCCGTGGGTACAGGTCTTAATACGCCTAAGGGTTACGACGTAGTTGTGGCTCGTCATATCGCTGAGTTCACAGGTCTTCCATTCGTAACTGCAGAGAATAAGTTTGAAGCTCTTGCTGCTCACGATGCTATTGTAGAGAGTCATGGTGCGCTTAAGCAGGTGGCTGTTGCTCTTAATAAGATTGCTAATGATATCCGTCTGCTTGCTAGCGGTCCTCGTAGTGGTATCGGTGAAATCATTATCCCAGCAAACGAACCGGGTTCATCTATCATGCCCGGTAAGGTAAAACCCAACGCAGTGCGAAGCTATGACTATGGTTGCTGCTCAGGTAGCTGGTAACGACACTACAATCTCTGTAGCAGGTATGCAGGGACACTTCGAGCTCAATGTCTTCAAGCCAGTGCTTGCAGCTAACTTCCTTCAGAGTGCTGAGCTTCTTGGTGATGCTGCTGTATCTTTCGATATTCACTGTGTAGCAGGTATCGAGCCCTAACCACCCACGCATTAAGGAGCTACTCAACAACTCTCTTATGCTTGTAACTGCGCTTAATACGCATATCGGTTACTACAAGGCTGCCGAAATTGCTAATGCAGCTCACCGCAATGGTACTACCCTTAAGGAAGAAGCTCTTCGCCTAGGTTATGTTACCGAAGAAGAGTTTGACAAGTGGGTACGTCCAGAGGATATGGTACACCCTCTAGACTAGGACAATAGTTTTTCCATAATCTTAAATAGATGCTTGCGCTGAAACTTCGGTTTTGGCGCAAGCTTTTTTTTATCGCAGTGAGTACATCGTACTCATTCTTGTGTTTACGTGTACTCATTTCAGTAAGTACGCGTACTTACTTTCGTGAGTACGTCGTACTCATTTACGACACCTCCTTAATCAATTATTTCTTTGTTTTTGATTGGTGGTGACAACGTAGATAAGCCCCGTAGGGGTGGCACAATCTACCTTGCATAAATATCACAACTTTCTGTAATAACTTTCCTCGGATATGCTTAATAGGTGTGGTTTCATAGATTTTTTTGTTCAGCATATACTAAAGGAAATAAGATTTTTCTGCACTTTGTGTACTATAAGTTCTTTGTGAGCTTTATATTGCTATAAGTCCTATATATAGCCGATTATAGAACATAGAACTTTATTTTTTTAAGGCAAGGCATACGCCTATAAAGGTCAGTTTGTTAACTAAGTTTTTACATATTGGGGGTAATTTTGTTTGTTTGTAAAATATATATAACTTTGCGGAGTGTTTATTCAGTTAGACCCATTAAATGCTTAATAGACGTCAGTATGATTAGTAATTATACATCACAATATAAGGGTTAATGATAAATAGACAAAAAGTATGAGTCAAAAACAAATTCATTAAATCGCAGAGGCTCTCTTATGAGTCTCCGTATGCTGAGCCGATACTATTGCCCAACGGTAATACTATCCTAGTTAACTTCTCCCTAGAATTAGATTTTTGAGGATTTTGAAGAAGAAGAAGATTTCTAATTATATTCTTAAAGAGGTATGAAATATAAGTTATATACACTATTGGTCTTAGGTTGCCTATTCTTTAGCTCTTGTTCTAAGGAGACTCTAGGTAATGAGGCATCTACTGAGCAGGCAGAGGGTAAGACCCAAACAGTTAAGATGTCTTTTGGGTTTAGATATAAGTCCAGACAGAGACGATGTCGATGTTGATGAAGCAGGGTGATAAGCTTAAGGCCTTTTGATACACAAAATTCCAAAAATCAAGATAAAGGACGGTATAAATAAGTTCATCATTGATGATAAAGGGAAACAATACTAGTACGAAAAAGTAAGCGAGGTCACATTGATAAGCAGGATCTCCATGAACAAGCTGCTCATGTTAAGTTCTATTTGCAAATCCGTAAGGGTAATCAAATCGTTGGTAGCGACTATGCTACATGGGAATACAATTCTAGAGGCAAGAAGGTTTGGCGCTTGAATGGTAAGAATATTAACTTGACAGGTGTCAATGTAGGAACGGATAGGCTTGAGGTTCGTGTCGTTGCTGGTGGTAACTTGAATGTTACAGATAACAAGATTGAAGTTCCTGACTATGTTTCTAAGGTTATTGAAGGGGATACAGAGGTTGAGTTTCCTATTCCTTATGCCTCTGATTGGTTTGAGTTAAGTTATGATGCTTCCAAGACGCTTTTATACCATTAAGAATGATGCTCAGATTACACTTAAGCCTCTTGGTATCTTGCTTGTAAATACTTTCCGTCGTGAGAATAATGGGAATCTTAATGGAGTAAGTCTTTCAGGAGTGCGTTATGTGACAAATTCATTGTATTTCAAGGGTTATTATACTCTTGATGCTTCGGACTTAGTGCCATTTACTTCTACGGATGAACAGGTTAAGACCCCAATCTTGGACGATGTTTACTATACGGCAACATTTAATTTTGGTAAGCGTATAACAGTCAATACGACTCCATCGAATACAATGGTTGCTATTTGGGCAGCTTCTGCTCGTAAAAATCGCTCAACGGGTTGGAATACAAGTGCTTCGGATAGGCAATCTGATAAAGAGTTAGATAAGATGTTCTCAGCTGCTATTACCCATGTCTATGCAGAGGGGTGAGAAGAATGGTGCGCCATTTACGAAGCCCAACTATAAGGTAGTACCTATTATGGGTACATCTGTACCTTTCCGTGATGGTACCTCGGCAGCTGTTAATGGCGAGCTTTCTGTGCCTCAACCTATATGGTTAGGATACTTGGCTAAGTATACTGTAAATCAAGATGGAACAGGCTTTTGATACTAGCCATGATAATGATAAGGTTTCTTTGGTAAACTGGAAAGTGGCTCGTGAGTTTCTTAATGGTAAGGTAATGCCTGATGGGAAAAAATACTACATGGGTAATACTGGGCTTGCTACGGCATTAGGGCTCTATAGTAGTGTATTCCGTACAGATAATGGCTCTACTACCTATATGACTAAGATGACTGGTTCAAGTGGTCGTGTGAGCTATGTACGAGCAACTAATACCTCCTTTATTTCATGGCTGACCTTTAATAATGGTAAGGTGGGGAAGCAATTTCTCGTGCGATGATGCAGGTGTATGATCCTATGAACCACATTTCCTATGGTCTCTTAGGTCAAGACCCAGGAGCAGCTACTACCAATAGAAGAGATAGGACTGCTGCTACCTCTACATCTATTATCCGTCGAGAGTACGATTGGCCTAATGGTAAGGGTGTTTATTCTCCAGGGAGAGCCAAGATAACGGGTATTTCTTTAGGAAAGTACTTTATCGGTAATATTTACACTCCTATTTATAGGTTAGTTACGGGGACGAACCTGCATTGTGGGATAAGAACTCAGAGGCTCAGATCAGTAGAGTGCAGCGTTATGTACCGGCAGGAGGACGCTATGAGGAAAGCCGAAAGAAGCAGAAATAGATAACATCGCTCCAGCAAATACACAGCGTACAGAGAAAAAAATACTCTACCTCTCTATTGGTTCTCTGCGCACTATACCTTTGATAAATGGCCTGGGTGGCCGCGTATGATGCGACAGCTAAAAAGAAGGTCAGAAAAAAATGCAGCTGTATGGGGTAAGACTGGTCTTGAGTGGAAGACCGATGCCAAAAGCCTTTGACCAAGTACCTATCGGAAATCAAGACAAAAAGAAGTCTAATTACATCCCTGGAGGGCAGGGCGGTAACATCTACTATTACGGAAATGCAAGTGCGACTCTGAATGCTATTGATTTTAATAATAACTTCATGTGGATGGCACTTCTACCTTACTCGCAGACTTATGTGGGTGATGATCCAGACTAGAGTCTGAAATCCAATTCTAAATAATCCTTATAAAAGCAAGGGCTGACGCAATCAATTTGCGTCAGCCCTTGCTGCATATTGCTAAAGCGCTTTAGCGAAAGAATGAGAAATTGACCGAGCCGTACTCACGGTGGTCAATGAGTCGTGGTGTGTGCTGAAGTCGTATTGCTTGGGGTGCTCAAGGACGAGCAAGCCCTCGGGCGCAAGATGACCCGATGAGAGTATGAGTTCGGGTAAGTCTGCTATTTCGCTGAGCTTGTAAGGAGGGTCAGCAAAGATAAAATCATAGAGTCCTTGTCCACCAGCCTTGAGTAGGCGGAAGACGTCGCCCTGATGAATATGCCAAGTCTCTTCTTCGTGTAGGGTCTTGATGACGCTCTGAATAAATTGGGCGTGTTCTCTTCTCTGCTCAACGCTGAGTACGCTCTGTGCTCCTCTGCTAATCATCTCTGCGGATATGCCACCCGTGCCAGCGAAGAGGTCTCAGGCAACGGCAGTCTTCGAAGTCGATGTACTGCATGAGCACATTGAATAGGTTTTCTTTGGCGAAGTCTGTCGTAGGTCGAGCGTTGAAGCTACTAGGCACATCGAAGCGTCTTCTTTTGTGTTTACCTCCTATAATTCTCATATTTCTAGTTCTATTTTTTTATGTTTGTCCAAAGGTAATGATAATTTCAAAGAGGCTTATGGTGATTGTCTTTTAAGTGAATGCATCTAATCACTCCCCAAACTAAGTCTGTTGTACTGATTATAGGCTAGTAGGCTAGCGCAATATTCTATACTCTGTATTCACATACGCCATCTGCGCACCTATAATCATACCTCTCCAAGAATAACTAAATTTTTTGATCTGTGTATCTTATTCATATAAGGTTATTTAAAAACAACTCAAGGACGCATCTCTAAAAAAATATTTTTGTGCAAATGTTTGGAGGGAAAGAAAAGTTTGTATTACCTTTGCACTCGCAAACGACAGGGAAGGCGTCGCAAGAGAGCGGGTCGGTCGGGAGCGCAAGACGAAAGGAGCTAAGACGAGTGATTAAACTTTTGAGAAGTGAAATCCTCTAAATAGTTAGCCAAAGCTTATTAAGGAAGCGATTTCTTATAAGTAACTTATGATGGTTTACCATCAGGCGATCATTGACATAATTAGTAAGAAAAACGAGAAAACAACGTAGAGCAAAAAAATAGCAATAAGTATACAACCATCTGTACTCTTACAGAATGTTTGAGTACGGAAAGGCGACAAAATAGATAAGGGCAGACGGTGGATGCCTAGGGCTCTCGGAGGCGACGAAGGACGTGATAAGCTGCGATAAGCTGCGGGGATTGGCACATACGAATTGATCCGCAGATTTCCGAATGGGGCAACCCGGCATGTAGAAGATATGTCACACCGCAGAGCGGTGAGCGAACGTGGGGAACTGAAACATCTAAGTACCCATAGGAGGAGAAAAACAAAAGTGATTCCCTTAGTAGTGGCGAGCGAACGGGGACCAGCCCAAACCAACACTGTTTCGGCAATGTTGGGGTTATAGGACTGCAACGTGGACTCATTAGTTATAGAAGAACAAACTGGAAAGTTTGACCGCAGAAGGTGAAAGTCCTGTATTCGAAATAGCGAATGTACCTAGCAGTATCCTGAGTAGCGCGGAACACGAGAAATTCTGTGTGAATTAGCGGGGCCCATCCCGTAAGGCTAAATACTCCCGAGAGACCGATAGCGAACCAGTACCGTGAGGGAAAGGTGAAAAGAACCTCGAATAGAGGAGTGCAATAGACCCTGAACCCGTCTGCCTACAAGCGGTAGGAGCAGGCTCGTCCTGTGACTGCGTGCCTTTTGCATAATGAACCTACGAGTTACTTTGTCTAGCAAGGTTAAGTGACATTAGTCACGCAGCCGAAGCGAAAGCGAGTCTTAAATGGCGGTTTAGTTAGATGGAGTAGACGCGAAACCAAGTGATCTACCCTTGGTCAGGTTGAAGGTTAGGTAAAACTAACTGGAGGACCGAACCGGTAAGCGTTGAAAAGCTTTCGGATGAACTGAGGGTAGGGGTGAAAGGCTAATCAAACTTGGAGATAGCTCGTACTCCCCGAAATGCATTTAGGTGCAGCCTTAGGAGTTTCTTATACGAGGTAGAGCGACTGATTGGATGCGAGGCTTTCACCGGCTATCAAGTCCAGACAAACTCCGAATGCGTATAAGTAAGATCCTAGGAGTGAGGGCATGGGTGCTAAGGTCCGTGTCCGAGAGGAGAAGAATCCAGACCATCGGCTAAGGTCCCGAAATAATAGCTAAGTTGAACAAACGAAGTCAAGACGCTAAGACAGCTAGGATGTTGGCTTGGAAGCAGCCATTCATTTAAAGAGTGCGTAACAGCTCACTAGTCGAGTGTTTTGGCATGGATAATAATCGGGCATAAGCTATTTACCGAAGCTGTGGGATATTTAAAAATATCGGTAGGGGGAGCATTCTAGCGACGTCGAAGGTAAGAGGACAACTCTTGCTGGAGTTTCTAGAAAAGCAAATGTAGGTATAAGTAACGATAAAGGAGGTGAGAAACCTCCTCGCCGAAAGACTAAGGTTTTCCTGATCAACGCTAATCGGATCAGGGTTAGTCGGGCCCTAAGGGAAAGCCGAACGGCGCACCCGATGGATGAACCGGTTAATATTCCGGTACTATTTATGTGAGCGATGTGGTGACGGAAGAGTGACAGTCCCTGCCGACTGACGGAATAGTCGGTTAAAGGGTGTAGATGTAGATGCTGGTAGGCAAATCCGCCGGCAGAGTCGAACCTGACAGTACTAGGCGTGCATGCACAAATAGATATGGACGTAAACAGATTCCCTAGAAAAACCGCTAAGCATATTGCATGAATACCCGTACTAAAAACCGACACAGGTAGTTGGGTTGAGTATACTAAGGCGCTCGAGTGATTCGCGGTTAAGGAACTAGGCAAAAATAGTCCTGTAACTTCGGGAAAAAGGACGCTCCCCGTGAAAAAGGGAGCCGCAGAGAATAGGCCCAGGCGACTGTTTAACAAAAACACATGGCTATGCTAAATCGAAAGATACTGTATATAGCCTGACACCTGCCCGGTGCTGGAAGGTTAAGAGGAGATGTCATCGCAAGAGAAGCATTGAATTGAAGCTCCCAGTAAACGGCGGCCGTAACTATAACGGTCCTAAGGTAGCGAAATTCCTTGTCGGGTAAGTTCCGACCCTGCACGAATGGTGTAACGATCTGGGCACTGTCTCAACCGCGAGCTCGGTGAAATTGTAGTATCGGTGAAGATGCCGATTACCCGCAACGGGACGAAAAAGACCCCGTGAACCTTTACTATAGCTTTTACATTGTATTTGGGTAACAGATGTGTAGGATAGGCCGGAGACTATGAAGCGGGCACGCCAGTGTTTGTGGAGTCGCTGTTGAAATACGGCCCTTTTGTTACTTGGGTACTAACTCGCAGAGCGAGGACAGTGTATGGTGGGTAGTTTGACTGGGGTGGTCGCCTCCAAAAGCGTAACGGAGGCTTCTAAAGGTACCCTCAGACCGATTGGTAACCGGTCGAAGAGTGTAATGGCATAAGGGTGCTTGACTGGGAGACAAACAAGTCGCACAGGTAGGAAACTAGAGCATAGTGATCCGGTGGTTCCGTATGGAAGGGCCATCGCTCAAAGGATAAAAGGTACTCCGGGGATAACAGGCTGATCGCTCCCAAGAGCTCATATCGACGGAGCGGTTTGGCACCCTCGATGTCGGCTCGTCACATCCTGGGGCTGGAGAAGGTCCCAAGGGTTGGGCTGTTCGCCCATTAAAGTGGCACGCGAGCTGGGTTCAGAACGTCGTGAGACAGTTCGGTCTCTATCTGTTGTGGGCGTAGGATATTTGCGTGGACCTGTCACTAGTACGAGAGGACCGTGATGGACTAACCTCTGGTTTATCGGTTGTTCCGCCAGGAGCATTGCCGAGTAGCTACGTTGGGACGAGATAAGTGCTGAAAGCATCTAAGTACGAAGCTCTCCACAAGATTAGATATCCTCATAAGGGTGGTTAAAGACGATGACCTTGATAGGCTACAGGTGTAAAGGTGGTGACATCAAAGCCGAGTAGTACTAATAGCCCGAAAGTTTTGCGCAAAGAGTTGTATGCGTATTGCGCTGTATGTTGCGAATCGAATTCTTACTAGTTAATGGTTGCTAAATCATAACTCGAGCGATTAAGCGAAATCGCTTAGAGTATAAATAAGAGATATTTTGGTGGTTATAACGTTGAGGGATCCACCTCTTCCCATTCCGAACAGAGAAGTTAAGCTCAATCGTGCCGATGGTACTGCGTATAGTGGGAGAGTAGGTAGCTGCCAGTTTTGGAGAAGGCTCTTAGTCGTATGACTGAGGGTCTTCTCTTTTATGCCTATATATAGTCTTTGAAGAGAGCTCTTTCCCTAGGTACTCATATATGGAGCAGGGCAATCGCATCAAAGTAATAAAGCGATAGGGAAGACGTAGAGGAGCCCTGCAAGGGCGATACTCCTTCATAGCCCAGGGTGCAAGCCCTGGGTTAATTATTGTAACACATTTATTGAGCCCCGTAGGGGCGGCACAACTCGCAACGCAAAGCTAATACTAGCTCTGTTAGTGCCGCTCCTACGGAGCTCATTTTGCTTTTTGTTCAGTGTGGACCCAGGGTTTCATATCGGGCTTTGCCCTCATTCCACCCTGGGCTTTGAAGAAGTATCATGCCTACGGCACTCGTAATTAGCCTGAATTTTTGATGCGGAAGCCCTGGTTAAACAGTATGCTTAATATTTTTTTCTTTTTCTGATTAGATTTAATTGGAATACGTCTTAAGATGCTTTATTTGTGATGTTTATCTATATGCAAGTAAGCTGTTGCCTAGCTTGAAGTGTGCGTATAATTGTATTGTGTACTCAAAGTGTACCAGCACGGATGAGCGCTGCCTTACCTTTGTAGTGTGATAAGGGAAGAGCAAGTAACACGCCGTCCTAGTTTGAGTGGCCACAGCTAGAGTAGCGAACCTGCACGACCTTTAGGACACATATTTATTCATTATATATAAACAGTATTATTATGTTACGTTTTTCAAGTAAAGAGCCGTAAAGGCTTCTATCGGTAAGAAAAAAAGGTCAAGTATTATTCTTCGCTCACAAGCAAGCTACAAGACGTATGACGCTTGAACAGGTTGAGGAGTCTATTTCTCGTAGCACAACGCTCACTCGTGGAGATGTACGTGCAGCTATTGCGAGTCTGACGGATGTGGTCAATGAGGCAATCTTGCGTGGTGATAGTGTTGACTTGGGCGATTTGGGGATACTGCGTGTCTCTGTAGGTGCCAAGCAGATGGATAAGGAAGAGGATGTAAATGCTTCTACCCTCCGTAAGCCACAAGTACGCTATACTCCTAAGAAAGCTATGCGACTATTAGCGAAGACAATCCCAGTATCGGTGTTCAACCCGAAGGCTAAGGGAGCTCACCTAGGGGATAAGTCTAGTGGTGTGTCCTCTACAACAGAAACTCATCATGAGTCGGCTAGCCCTAACCCCTAAGGAATCTGTGGGAGGTGAGCATAGTACCAACGTTTAATTCATAAAAAGAATAGTGAGAGGGGCTACCGTGTGTAAGGCGGTAGCTCCTTTCCTTTTATAGAGAGAAGAACAAAAAGTTGTAATTTTTTTGATATGATTAGAGAAGCTTTAACTAATCTTATTTATGCGATTATCAGTACCTTTGTGCTTACGTGTAGATAAAAATAAGAATAAAGAATAGGATATGAATGTAGCAATAGTAGGCGTTAGTGGTGCTGTGGGACAAGAGTTCCTTCGTGTGCTTGCGGAGCGTCCATCATTCAAGATTGACAGATTAGAAGTCTTTGCTTCTGCTCGCTCTGCAGGTAAGGTAATTAACTTCCGAGGCAAGGAGTACACTATTCGTGAGCTCAAGCATGGCGACGACTTTAAGGATATAGATGTAGCTTTTTGTTTCCGCAGGAGGCTCTATTTCGCTTGAGTACGCTGAGACGATTACGAAGCATGGAGCTGTAATGATTGATAATTCAAGTGCCTTCCGAGGTGAGCAAGATGTTCCCCTAGTCGTGCCTGAGGTTAATGCTAAGGATGCGCTTGTGCGTCCTCGTGGCATCATTGCTAATCCTAACTGTACAACGATACAGATGGTAGTTGCTCTAAACGTCATAGAGAAGCTATCGCATATTAAGCGTGTTCATGTGGCTACTTACCAGGCTGCGAGCGGAGCCGGACAGCGTGGTATGGACGAGCTAGACCGTCAGACCAAAGAAATCGCTGCTGGCGAAGAGCCAAGCGTACAGAAGTTTGCCTATCAGCTTGCCTACAATCTAATTCCTCAGATTGATGTCTTTGGTGCAGATGATTACACTAAGGAGGAACTGAAGATGTACAATGAAACACGCAAGATTATGCACAGCGATATTCAAGTGAGTGCTACTTGCGTTCGTGTACCCGTTACGAGAGCGCACAGCGAAGCTATTTGGGTAGAGACCGAGGAGGCATTGAGTTTGGAGCGTGTGCGCCAAGCCTACAAAGAAGCTACTGGCGTAGTGCTTATGGACGAGCCAAGCGAACAGACTTATCCTATGCCACTCTTTGTAGCCGAGAAAGATCCCTGTTTATGTAGGGACGTTTGCGCAAAGACCTTGCTAACCCTAAGGGGATTACATTCTGGTGTGTTGCTGACCAAATTAAGAAGGGTGCTGCATTGAATGCTGTGCAAATAGCTGAATGGCTCGTTGCTCAAGGTGATATTAAGAAATAAGAATATAAATTCATCATTAACTAAAATCATGAGGGGGAATAACTTTCTCCCTCATTGTATGACTCATGGAAGTATTTAATGACGTACAAAGTCTACAGCTTTTTGTAGAGCAGCAAAAGCGTGCTGGTAAGACTGTAGGTTTTTGTACCAACGATGGGCGCATTGCACCAAGGTCATTTGAGCTTGGTTAAGCGTGCCCTCACGGAGTGCGATGTGTGTGTAGTGAGCGTGTTTGTCAATCCTACACAGTTCAATGACAAGAAAGACCTTGAAACCTATCCACGCACATTTGAGGCGGATGCTCGTCTTCTTGAGACCGCTGGAGCGACGGCAGTCTTTCACCCTGCAGTAGAGGTTGTTTATCCTCAAGATGAAGAAGTGCGCTGTGATTATGCTGTTGGGCGTGTAGCCGAGGTTATGGAAGGGCGTTATCGTCCAGGGGCATTTCGCAGGCGTTATGCAGGTTGTACAGCGTCTGTTTGAGATTGTTCGCCCTGATGTGGCATTCTTTGAGAGAAGGATTTTTCAGCAGATTGCAGTTATCAAGGCGATGTGTAAGCTCGTTAATTCGCCCGTTAAGATTGTTGCCTGTCCTATTATACGCGAAGATGATGGTCTAGCCTTGAGTAGCCGTAATGTACGCTTGAATCAAGAAGAGCGTTCGCTAGCACCCTAATATCTATCGCGTGTTGAAGGAAAGCCTTGCTTATGCTCGTGAGCATGGACCCAAAGAAACGGCTCAGTGGGTTGTAGAGCAAATCAATGTAATCCCTACCCTTCGTGTTGAGTACTATGAGATTGTGGACTCATTGACGCTTGAAGAAATCCAGGGCTGGAGCGATAGCACTACTCCTCAAGGTTGTATTACTGTTTATTGTGGGGAGGTTCGTTTAATCGATAATATAAGTTATGCAGAAATCAATAATTAAAATCGCTTCGGTAATAGGTGCAGGGCTTCTTCTTGCTTCATGTGGAGCGAAGAAGCTTAAGCGTCAGCCTATGCCGAAGAAGATCGACAGTACACAGTTGGTCATAAAGCTGACAAAGCCACAGTGGACACCTCCATTGGGGGATAGTATTAAGCATGAGATGCGTGCTGTATGGCTAACGCTTGTTGCTGGCTTAGATTGGCCCCAGGTTAAGGCTGATACACCTGACGGCGTACGTAAGCAGAAGGAAAGCCTTGAGCGTATCCTGGATAGATTGGTCGAAGATGGCTACAATACGGTATTCTTCCAAGCACGCCAATCAGGCTCAGTGAACTATTATAGTGATGAACCATTCAATAAGGTATTTACAAGCGATGCTTCTCGCCCTGCCTATGACCCGCTAGCTTTCGCTGTAGAAGCGTGCCATAAGCGTGGCCTTAAGATACATGCTTGGGTAGTAACTTATCCCTTGGTATCAAAATGGAACGCCTAAACACCCTATTATAGTGAAGCACCCTGAGTGGGCTATTCCGCACATGGGTTCTTATCATCTTGACCCAGGTCTTCCAGAGGTGCGTACACACATTGCGAAGCTTGTGAGTGATATCGCTCGCAGGTATCAAGTTGATGGTATTCACTTTGATTATTTCCGTTATCCTGAGGAAGCTGGACGTTATAATGACTCTCGTAGTTATAAGCTCTATGGAGAAGGAGAGGATAAAGCTGCTTGGCGTAGAGAGAACTTAACCCTACAGCTACAAGAGGTACAAGACAGTCTTATGAATGTGCGTCCTGATGTACAAGTTAGTGTAGCTCCTTTGGGTAAACTGCGCAAGCTCCCTACGCTAGGTAGGGCTCATGGCTGGACAGCTTATGATGATGTTTATCAGGATGCCGAGGAATGGGCTAAGCATGGTCTTGTTGATTTCCTTGCTCCTATGATGTACTACAAAGATTATCTGTACGAACCTTTCCTCATTGACTGGCAGGAGCGTGTTGGTCGTTATGTACCCGTTGTTGCGGGTCTTGCTCCTTACCGCACAGAGCCTACAGAGAGCGGTTGGCCTATTACCGTTATTAAGGAGCAGATAGAGCTTGCTCGTAAATATAAGGCAGGGGGCGTTAGTATGTTCCGTGAGGGTAATATTGGTCCTCGTCGTCCTTATCTGCGTACGCTCATACAAGAGCAATTTAAGTATAAGGCTCTTTATCCAGAGCTTGCGAGAGGTAAAGCGACTAAGCCCGCTGTGCCTCGTGGTTTGTCCCTTAAGCTTACAGGTAAGCATATTACCCTTAGCTGGATGATGCCAGAGCAGAAAGTTACAGGGATAACTTATCGTGTGTGGTGTACAGCTGTGCATGCCAATGGCACAGAGGAGAGCTACATCGTTAAAGAAGGTCTTGAACAAACTGTTTGCTCGATGCTACTTGCTAACTTTAATGCTGGTGATAAGCTGATTTTCGGAGTAGAGGCCGTTAATCGCTTCGGTGTCTCTACGCCTTCCGAAGTGAGTGCTGAGTTCCGTTTTACGCAGGCATTAGGCTCTGTACTACCGTCTAAAACTAATTAAGACAGTACATGAATTTGTATATACATGTGCCGTTCTGCGCACAGCGATGTGCTTATTGCGACTTCTACACGCAGACCAATCTCGGTCTGCGTGTTCGTTATTTAGAGGCATTACATAGTGAACTGCGTGAGCGTGCAAGCGAATTGCCACAAGGAAGCTCCCTCACGAATATCTATTTCGGAGGGGGAACACCTTCGCTGTTGAGCATAGAAGAGCTTGGCGGTATCTGTTCTGTTATTGAGCAATGCTACGCAATCGATGCGGCGGCAGAGATAACTTTAGAAGCTAATCCCGATGACATTACAGCGGATTATGCCGAAGGGCTTAGAGCTTTACCTATCAATCGTGTGAGTATGGGCGTTCAGAGTTTCCAAGAAGATGATTTGATATTCCTGAATAGACGTCATAATAGAGAGCAAGTATATCAAGCTGTCGAATGCCTGAGAGCTGTCGGTATAGATAATATCAGCTTAGACCTGATTTATGGCTTGCCAAGGCAGACAGTAGCGACTTGGCAGGATAATCTTGAGCGCATTATTGCACTTAATATCCCACACATCTCGGCTTATCATCTGATTTATGAGGAGGGCACGCCACTCACGAGGCTTAGAGACCTTGGTCGTGTGGAGGAACTTAGTGAGGAGCTTAGTTTACAGTTCTTTGAGATGCTTATTGACAACCTCAAGGGTGCAGGCTATGAGCACTACGAGATATCCAATTTTGCTAAACCCAATAAAGTATGCTCGCCTCAATACGGGCTATTGGCAAGGCGTTCATTATATCGGTGCTGGACCAGCAGCACACAGCTACGATGGTGTAAGCCGAGCTTTATAATGTTGCTTCTATCCGCCAATATGTTGAGGGTTGGGAGCAAGGCAAGCGTATTTACGAGCGTGAATGTCTGACTGAGGAGGAGAAGCGGCATGAGTATATTATGACGCGTTTGAGGACGCAGTGGGGCATTGATTTAGTTGACTATGCCGAGCTGTTTGGAGCTTCTGCTCGGGAGCGTCTTGTCGCTTTGTCTGAGCCTTTTATTCGCCGAGGACAGTTGTACTTAGATGCTCATACACTGAAATTAAGCCTTCAAGGTGTTTTTACTAGCGATGGGATTATCGCAGAGCTCTTTGATTAAGATTGGGATATAGCTCTTCTGCCGTGCAATCGGGAGATTGTTGGGTGGCTCTATTTACTCCAATTTGCTATCTTTGTGCATAATGACGCAAACAAATAAAGAATGAAATTTCCATATATATTCGGTTTTATCCTTGCGCTTGGGCTAAATCTATCAGCACAGAAAAAAAGGCTGATGCTACAGACTTACTCAAGTATGTCAATCCATTTATAGGTACGGCTGTGCATGGTCATACCTTTCCGGGTGCTACTCGCCCGAATGCGATGGTGCAGTTCTCGCCCGATACCCACCTCTTGGGCTGGGAAGCGAGTAGCGGTTATCACGCCAGCGATAGCCTTATCTATGCGTTTAGCTTGACACACCTTAGTGGTACCGGTATTGGCGACCTTGGCGATGTGGCTCTATTGCCTTATTCAGGGACAAGATAGCCTTAAGCCGATAGCTCGTTTTTGACAAACAGAGTGAGACGGCTCTGCCCGGTTATTATGCTGTGAGCTCAAAAAAACTTCGGTATAGATGTAGAGCTTACATCTTCTCCTCGTGTAGGACTTATGCGCCTCAAGTATAAGCAAGCTAAGAGCCGTCGTCTACTCCTAGACCTAGCGCATGTGCTTCAAACCCAACTGGGGGCATAAGGTTGTGGGTAATGATGTACAGCTTGTGGATATGCAGACAATCAGAGGCACTTACTACACTAAGGGCTGGGCAGAGCATCATCAGATGAGCTATACCATTCATTTGTCAAAGCCTTTGGATAGCATTGCCATTTATGAGAATGGAAAGAAGACCGACGTCGTAAGTGGGCTCAAGGCTGGCAATAAGTACAAGCTCAGCTATAAGGATATGAGCGGTAAGTATGATGAGAAATTGCATCTGTATTTACCCGAGGGTAGTGATGAGGTTTACGTTAAAAATCGGTCTATCGCATGTAAGCCCAGAGGGTGCTGAGCGTAATCTTGTGGCTGAAGTGCCTCATTGGGATTTTGACCGCTTGCATCAAGAGAGTCGCCGAGAGTGGGCTAATCTTCTTGGTCGTATTCGTATATCGAGCCGCGAGCCTGAAGTCTTGACTAATTTCTATACAGCCCTTTATCACGCTAATATAGCACCTTATAATTATCAAGATGTCGATGGCGCTTATCGTGGCTTAGATAAGCAGGTGCATAAAAATACTAATCCCAAAGATGGGCATTATACCGTATTCTCTATTTGGGACACCTATCGCACCCTACATCCACTACTTACGATTATAGACCCCGATAAGGCTTTGAACTATGGTCGTAGCCTTGTTAAGGGTTATGAGGAGGGTGGTATATTGCCTCGCTGGCCACTTGCCGAGAGTTATACAGGCTGTATGCCAGCTTATCACTCTGTTAGTATCTTGGCTGACTTGATTGCTAAGGGTTTAGTTAAGGGCGATAATCTGAAACTATGGGCTAAGGCTGGTGAGCGTTCGAGCGTGTACAGAGATGATATGGCGAAAAAATTTGCTGGAACGCGAGAGCTTGACCTCATCACAAGGCATCCTTACTATAAGGAGACTTTAGGTTTTATCCCTGCTGATAGCGTTCCCGAAAGTGTCTCTTGGGCTGTGGAGATGGCTTATGATGACTGGTGTATCGCTCGTATCGCTGAGGCTGCAGGGCTTGATAGCCTGCGTTCGGCTTACGACCTTAAGAGCAAATACTATCAGAAGTATTGGGATAAGGAAACCAATTTGATGCGCCCGATTATGGCGAACGGCAAGTTCCGTAATCCCTTCAATCCTCGTTTCTCGGCTCACGAGAAGAGCGATTACACGGAGGGTAATGCTTATCAATGGAGTTTCTATGCTCCCTCATGATATGGCTAACTTCCTAAAAGTTATGGGTGGAGCGAAGGTGCTTGAGCGCAATCTTGATACGCTCTTTACGACTTCTTCACGCATTGATGGTGCCGAGCAGAGCGGTGATATTACAGGGCTTATTGGGCAGTATGCTCATGGCAATGAACCTAGCCACCACATCGCTTACCTCTATAACTACACGGCACACCCTGAGAAGGGTCAAGCTATCCTCGATAAGGTTATGCGTGAGTTTTTACCTCCCTACACCAGAGGGTATTATCGGTAATGAGGACTGTGGGCAGATGTCTGCTTGGTACATTATGAGTGCGCTCGGTTTCTATCCTGTTTGTCCAGGTAGTGATGTGTATCATATTGGTCGCCCCTATGATTGACCATGCCGAGGTAGCTGTACGAGGTGGAGTCTTCAAGATTGAAGTGCTTAACAATAGTCCAGAGCATAAGCGTGTAGCGAGTGTGCATATCAATGGACGCAAGGTTAATAACTTACAAATACGCCACAAGGAACTCCGAGCTGGGGGCGTCTTGCGCATAGTGATGACAAAAATAAAAAAAGATTAGATGACGAAATCTTAAGGAGCTAGCCCAGTGGGCTAGCTCACGTTCTCAAATAACGTACTATTGGATAGGCATACTCACGCTTATTCTTCCCAATTTATTCCTTAGCTATTCAATGGATGTGAACCTTGTGGGGCGCATCTTGAATATATCCTTACCCCTCGGTGTGTGGATGCTTATCTTGGCATTGGGACGAAAGCCGGGTAAGACTTTGCTATTCCCCTTCGGGATTATGCTCTTAATAGGAGCTGTACAACTAGTCCTTTTTAACCATTTTTTTGAGGGGGCAGTCATTTCAGTGGACTTGCTCCTGAGCCTTTTCAGTGCTAGCGGAGATGAGGCGGGCGAACTCCTAGGCGGACTAATTCTGCCTATTGCGCTCGTCCTTGTGATGCTCATTGTGGCTGTTTATTCGGCTATTTGTTCGTGGCGCAGTCGTTTGCTTTTGTCTTCTAGCTTTCGTCGCTATGCTGGTGGAGTGGGCTTAGGGATAATTCTTCTTTCGCTTCCTTTGGCGGCATGGGCTAATAGGATACAAGCCCAGCATACTCTGAGAGGAGATGTTTATCCCCAAATGTCTTCTATAATATCTACATCACAGGGAGTAAGCTCAGTCAGCTTGCCCATCTAGACGAAACAAGTGCAGAGCATAGCTATCACGCTAGTAGTGCGCATAGCGCAGATGAGCCAGAGATTTATGTCTTTGTATTAGGGGAGACGAGCCGTGCGTATAGCTATCAACTTTATGGCTATCCTCGTCCAACTAATCCTTTGCTGTCGGCTCGTGATAGTTCGTCGATTTATCTTTTTCCGAGATGTACTGACTGAGAGCAATACCACGAGCAAGAGCGTTCCGATTATCCCTATCTCCCTGCCGATGCCGAGCATACCGAACGCCTTCCACATGTACGAGGTATTCTAACTGCTTTCAAGGAAGCTGGCTTCCATACGGCTTTTATCAGCAACCAGCCTGAGAACAGAAGTTTCTTGGACCACTTCGCTTACGAAGCTGACGAGCATTATCGCATAAGGGATATTATACGCAGTAAGCGTAGTTTGATGGATACGCGCCCTATTTATGATGGTGATATGCTCCCATTCTTGGACGAAGTCTTGAAGAAGGGATACCGCAAACTATTTGTGATTATGCACGGCTATGGCGAGCATTGGAGTTATCCCGATAGGTATCCGAGTGAGTTTAGTTTCTTCAAAGATGATACACCAAGAGGGGCTAGACCTAAGGAAAAGGAAAAGCTTGTGAATGCTTATGACAATGCTATTCGTTATAACGATTACTTCTTAGATGCGGTGATTAAGCGTTTAGAGTCCCACACAGAGGCTTCTACTGCGATGTATTACACTTCGGACCACGGAGAGGACATTTATGATGATGCACGTGAGCGCATTCTGCACTCTTCGCCTACGCTATCCTATTACCAACTGCATGTACCTGCCATTTTGTGGTTGAGCCCAGCATATAGGGAGCGTTATCAGGCTATTGCACGTACTGCACGAGCTAATGAGCGTAAGGCTGCTACGAGCCGTAGTAATCTGCATACTCTGCTTAGTCTTGGAGGCATCAATACGCCCGAACGCCAAGACAGTTTATCGCTGCTTAGTCCGCTCTATCGTGAGGGGCAACGCTCTTACCTTAATGATAGATATGAATGCGTTCCTCTGAGCGAAATGATTACTCGCACAGAGGACTTAGAGATGTTTAAGAAAATGGGGCTTAAACCTTTGAAGTAGAACCTTTACGTTATAATAGAGAGGGGCTGTGCCAATTATTTTTGGTACAGCCCCTATCTTAATTGCCCTGTGTCCCAATGGACAAGGAGTTACATCTTGGTACAGATATATTCTTCTAGCTCTGGACGGAACTTAGGGTGTGCAATGCTGACCAAAGCTAAAGCCCTCTCTTTAAGACTTAAGCCCCTTAGACGGACACGCCCAAATTCGGTAACAATATAATCAATCTCATTGCGTCCTGCCGTGATGTTGGCGCCTCGCTCAAGTTCCGTCACAATGCGGCTAATGCTATCATTCTGAGCTGTCGCACGGAAGGCCAATATCGACACACCGCCATGGCTACGCTTGGCTCCTCTTAGGAAGTCTACTTGCCCACCTGTCCCACTGAATTGCTGTAAGCCAATGGACTCGCTCGCCACCTGCCCTCTGAGGTCTATGGATAGGCAGGAGTTAATAGATACCATATTGTCATTAAGCCCGATGATATAAGGATCATTCGTATAGTTTACGGGTACATCTCGATGTCGGGATTATTATCAAGGAAGCTGTAAAGCTCTTGACTACCCATAACGAGTGTGCTGACAACCTTTTGAGGGTTTAATGTCTTGCGTTTTTCCCGTAATCTGACCACTACGGATAAGGTGCATCACCCCATCGGTGAACATCTCGGTATGAATACCTAGGTCTTGCCTATCAGTGACGAAGCTGTAGGACGGCATCGGGAATAGCACCAATACCGAGTTGTAGGGTAGAGCCATCATGGATAAGTTCTGCACACAGACGCCCGATTTCAAGTTCCACCTCGCCTACGGGTGCTGGTGGCACAGCGAGGATAGGGGCGGTCAACCTCAACAATATAATCAAGTTCGGATACATGAATGAGATTATCTCCTCCGATGAAGGGCATCTGATTATTCACTTCCGCTATGGTCGTGTGGGCATATTGTGTCGCAGCCTTGGTGTAGTCATTGCTGACCCCAAAAGAGCAATAGCCCTCGTCATTGGGTCGGGATAATTGAACCAAAGCCACATCTACGGGGTATAATCTGTCTCTAAAGAGTAGAGGTACTTCATGGAAGTGGCAGGGTATGAATTCTAGTCTACCAGCGTTGTGAGCTTCTCGACTATTTTTTTATCTAAGAAATTGCTGTAAGGCTTTAGATGGGCTCTCATCTCTGGACGCAGATGATAAGGCTCTCCAAAGTAGAGCATATGAAAGCTCTTGAGGTCTGTGTACTGCGCACGTTCCTCATAGAGAGCCTCTACAAGGCTATCGGGCGTAGCGGCACAATGACCAAAAAAACCAAATAATCTCCACTCTTAATCCCTTGGCGTACGGCATCGTGTGCAGAGCATACTCGTGTATGATAAATGTCTTTCCAGTGTTGTGGCATAAATGATAGGTAGCGTTTTATGTGGAAGTCAAATTACTATATAGCAAAGATAATGATTTTGATAGTGTTCTGTAATGGGGGGTAAAGCCAGAGTAAGCGCATCAAAAAGAATAAAAGTATATCGATTGGGGGAAGGCGTCTAAGAGCCCCATAGGGGCGATACTCTTCATAGCCCAGGGCGCAAGCCCTGGGTTTATAGTCAATCAACATATCTTGAGCCCCGTAGAGGGCGGTACTCCCAACGACAAATACTCGCGCTGAAAGTGCCGCTCCTCGTCGGAGCTCTTTTTTTGTTTTTGTATGATTTACCCAGGGTTTCATATCGGGCTTTGCCCTCATTTCACCCTGGGCTTTGCAGGAGTGCCGTGCCTGAAGGCACTCGTAATTAGCCTGAATTTTTGATGCGCTTGCCCTGTGTTGCCGTGAGTGTGTGTACTTGTTTCGGTAGTACGACGTACTCACTGATGTAAGTACGCGCACTTATTTCAGTGAGTACACGCACTTAAATTTGTAGGTACGTAGTACTTTCTGGAGACTTCAGCTGTAGTCTGTACAAACTACACGTGTAGTCTCTTCAAGCTTCAGCCGTAGTCTGTACAGACTTCGCCGAGGTTTTGAGTTTAGGAAACGCAAGCCTTGTTTTTCTCTTCGTGTAATTTAGATATTTTGATGCGTTTGCCTTGTATTTTTTTGATTTCTTCAATGCTCGTCAATAAATAGAGACCGTTGGGCGGTATCTTCTGTTTTTGCCGATTATAAGATTTTATATTTAACTTTATTGTCGTGAAAAATGCATTATTTCGCGACAAGATATAATTATAATTATGACAAAAAAAGCATTGAAAATAAAATACTTATGAAATCAAAGAAGTGCGGACGTGGTTCTGTGTTTTTTGTGGGAGATTTTATTTCGTATGGCAATCGAGATGCCGTTAATAAGGCTTTGGAACGTCTCGTAGAAAAAGGGCAGATGCTTAGGGTTGCACGTGGTATTTATTGCTACCCAAAAAAATAGAAAAAAAGTATATGGTCTGGGTATAGTTCCTCCATCGCTTGAGGATATTGCCAAAGCAATGGCAAAAAGGATGGCGCAAGAATTGTCCCAACGGGACTTTATGCCCAATACCAGTTAGAACTGACTCAACAGATACCGATGAACATAGCTTACTTAACCGATGGCGTCTCACGTACTATAAATCTTGGCGAAGGGAAAAACATAAAATTCAAGCACGCCTCTCCCAGATATTTCTCCATCCGTAGCCGGTTGGCCCTTCTCTTAACAACAGCCCTTAAAGACTGGAAAGTAGAGAACCTGACTAATGAGCAGGTTGCTACCATTAAAATGAAGTTAAACGAAAATCCTCACCTTCAAGTTGCCGACCTCAAACTGATGCCTTCAAAGGTAAGGAATTTATAGTTGGTCTATATGAATAGGTTTCTTGGATTATCCGACTCACAACGGAAAAGCGTCTATGAATCAATAGCAGATAAAGTCGGGTTACCTGCACAAGTGATTGAGAAAAGATTTTTGGGTAACTGCAATCTTGCAAACTATCTTTTTCACTTCCTATCGCAGAGCATCTTGTTTTTCAAAGGCGGCACAAGTCTGAGCAAAGGTTGGAAACTTATAGAACGATTCTCGGAAGATATAGATATTGCTGTCAATCCTGTTTTTTTCTTGGTGTTCCTGAAGGAGATCTCACAAAAGACAAATCAAGAAATTGCGCAGGGAATCATCGCTTTTTTTGTTTTAGAGAAACTAACCCCTATGATTTGTGAAGAACTAAAAAGACAAGGCTTGCTGTCGTTTGTCGCAGTTAATGCCCAACCCAATGGCGAAGGTGACGCCACCTATCCCGAGCCACGTCAGATTTATCTTCACTATAAATCAGTTTTTGACAAGGAGCTCACATATCTCCGCCCTGATATTGTATTGAAGTGAGTGCACGTTCATTGCTTGAACCGACAGAAGCAATACAAATTAAAAGTATTATTGAGAGCATCTTCCGATTACACCATTGGCTGACAGTGCCGTTTATACTGCTATTCCCGCAAAGACATTCCTTGAAAAGGCATTCTTACTTCACGAACTCTTCTCCATTCCAGGACACGGAATGATAGCAGAACGCAAGAGTCGACATCTTTATGACCTTTACACCATGATGAGTAAAGATTTTGCAAAGAAAGCCATTGCTGATGATGCATTATGGGAATCTATTCGTCATCATAGAGAAATTTATACTTCAGTGAAAGATGTGGATTATACGCCCGATGTACGCAAACGTCTCCAGATTGTCCCCCGGAAAGATATTCTTGAAGAATGGAAATCAGACTATCAGGCAATGATGGAATCAATGATTTATAGGAGAAAAACCTTCATTTGAAGAACTATTAGATGCACTATCCGAACTTCAAGAAAGGTTTAGGATAAGCAAATAGTAAACAACACAAGCAATCTGTTAGATTTTTGGATATAACAAGCGTTATTTGCCAAAATCTAATCAGGACAAGCGCATCAAAAATCCAGACGCATTACGAGTGCCGTAGGCACGATACTCCCGCATAGCCCTTATAGGGCTCATCTATGTTTTCACCACCCATTAATTGCTTTGTTGTTTTGATGCGCTTGCCGTGAGTGTGTGTACTTGTTTCGGTAAGTACGACGTACTCACTAATGTAAGTACACGCACTTATTTTTTTACGAGTACGGTGTACTTAAACTTGTAAGCACGTAGTCCTTTTCTGGAGACTTCAGCTGTAGTCTGTACAAACTACACGTGTAGCCTGCACAAACTTCAGCCGTAGTCTGTACAGACTTCGCCGAGGTTTTGAGTTTAGGAAACGCAAGCCTTGTTTTTCTCTTCGTATAATTCAGATATTTTGATACGCTTGCCCTGCTTTTAGGGAAATACTCTCCGTCGAAAATAACGCAGCGAGTGCTGCACAATGCAATAGTCTCAAATAATTAACTTTGTGAAGTCTTGGTATGCACCATAGCTATAAGTGGGCATATTCATTGGAAGCAAAAAGGACACTCTAAGGAGTTATAACATGAAGCAAAAATTACTCAGATGAGGCTGATACGCTACTTGTTTACGACAGTGCTTACTTTTCCTATTTATCAGCTGTAGCAAGGGTGTTCTTACAACGAATCCCAATCCTCCCATGCAGAACAGACCACTGCTTCCCAACCAGGTGGAGGATAAAAATATCTCCCGATGACTACGAGTTGAGCACAGACGGTCTTACCCTGATCAAATGGAAGAACCCCCAACACAAAGGTCCTAGACATGAATCGTGACACTCACCTTAGCAAAATTAGATTTATTGGAGACTGGGCATTTTGGGACTGTAATGGTTTGACGAGCATTAATATACCTAACTCTGTAACGAGCATTGGAGAGTGGGCTTTTTGCATATAGAAGCAATTTGATTAGTAATCTAAAAAGCACTCCGATAACGATTAGAGTGCTTTTTAGATTGTTTATCATTAATTATCAAAGCAAGTGCAGTTTAAGATTTTTACTGAAGTTTGCATTAATAAAGAATATACTACAGCTGATATATGCGCAACATATTGTGACGCTTGTGATTCATTTCCCTTGAAATCCTTAACAAATACCGCTAAGGTATAACTGATATTATTAGGCAGACATATATAGGCAACATCATTGTGAGCTGCAAGAACACCATTTTCATTAACATCACCTGAACCTGTCTTATGCGCTATAACAACCCCTTCTTTATCAAGAAGTGGAGCTGCTATCCCTATCTACACCTGTTTTGCATTCTTTTAACGTATTCTTAATGAAACTTTGTTTCTCATCATCGATAAGACCTTCAGTAAACAAACGATTCATCAACATTGCAGCACCAAGAGGAGATGTATAGTTAGAGTAAGCCTTGTTATGGTCAGCCGACATTTCCTCTTCCGTATAAGCTATCTGAAAACTTGAACGAGGAATGAGTGTGGCTATAAAACTATCTGTTTGAGCGACATTAACCATATCCTTAAACATAAGGTTGCTTTGCATTGTTGTCACTCTGAGTAAGAGTATAACGCAGCAAATCTCTCACTGTCAATGATATGACTGGCCCTGAATAATCTTTCAGCATAGGACTCCAAGTCTTTGGGTCAAGTTTATCCCTATTTATATTTACTAAGGTATCAAGTGAAATTCCTTTATTGTCAAAGTCATTACAAAGAGCTAATGCCTGATGAACCTTAAACACACTCATCATAGGATAAACACTCTTATTATTGACCTTAACCGTATCTCTGTTATTAACAATAACCGCCACACCAATTTCGCCAGGACAAGCTGAGACAATTTGAGAAATGCTATCAGTCAAAACATTTGTTAAAGGAGGATTTGCGCTATCTTTTTGTCGCTGATTTATGGAACAATGAAAAATACCAAGATGAAAAATGCAAACTAAAGCTATACTCAAAACTACGATTTGTTTTTTCTGTTTTTTTCCATGTTTATATTATTTATATTTGTTTGACGAGAATATCTTTATTTGCCGACAAAAGGTACATAACTTTACGGAAAAAAATATGTTTCTAAAATATATAAATCAGGGCAACCGCATCAAAATAATAAAATGATAGGGAAGATGTAGAGGAGCCCTGTAAGGGCGATACTCCCGCATAGCCCAGGGCGCAAGCCCAGGGTTTATAGTCAATCAACATATCTTGAGCCCCGTAGGGCGGCACTCCCAGCGACAAATACTCGCGCCGAAAGTGCCGCTCCTCGTCGGAGCTCTTTTTGTTTTAGTATGAGTTTACCCAGGGTTTCATATCGGGCTTTGCCCTCATTTCACCCTGGGCTTTGCAGGAGTGCCGTGCCTGAAGGCACTCGTAATTAGCCTGAATTTTTGATGCGCTTGCCCTGTGTTGCCGTGAGTGTGTGTACTTGTTTCGGTAAGTACGACGTACTCACTGATGTAAAGTACGCGCACTTATTTCAGTGAGTACACGCACTTAAATTTGTAAGTACGTAGTACTTTCTGGAGACTTCAGCTGTAGTCTGTACAGACTTCGCCGAGGTTTTTGAGTTTAGGAAACGTAAGCTTTTGTTTTTCTCTTCGTGTAATTCAGATATTTTTGATGCGCTTGCCTTGCTTTTTTTGATTTCTTCAATGCAATGGTCTCAAATAATTAACTTTGTGAAGTCTTGGTATGCACCATAGCTATAGGTGGGCATATTCATTGACGACAAGCAAAAAAAGGACATTCTAAGGAGTTATAACATGAAGCAAAAAAATTACTCATATGAGGCTGATACGCTACTTGTTTACGACAGTGCTTGCTTTACTATTTATCAGCTGTAGCAAGGGGTGTTCTTACAACGAATCCCAATCCACCCATGTAGAACAGACCACTTCTTCTAACCAGGTGGAGGATAAAATATCTCCCGATGACTACGAGCTGAGCACAGACGGTCTTACCCTTATCAAATGGAAGAACCCCAACACAAAGGTCCTAGACATGAATCGTGACACTCACCTTAGCAAAATCAGATTTATTGGGGACTGGGCATTTTGGGACTGTAATGGTTTGACAAGCATCAATATACCTAACTCTGTAACGAGCATTGGAGAGTGGGCTTTTATGCAGTGTAGCAGTTTGACGAGCATCAATATACCCAACTCCGTAACGAGCATTAAACACTATGCTTTTTCAAATTGTAGTAGTTTGACGAGCATCGATATACCCAACTCTGTAACGAGCATTGAACAAGGGACTTTTAGTGATTGTAACAGCTTGACGAATACCTATATACCTAGTTCGGTAACGAGCATTGGAAAAGAGGCTTTTGCTAGCTGTAGTCACTTAACGGATATCAATATACCTAGTTCAGTAACAAGTATTGAAAAGAAGGCTTTTATGCAGTGTCTCAGATTGAAGAGTATCAATATACCCAGTTCAGTAACGAGTATTGGGAAAGAAGTTTTTGCTTTCTGTAGCAGTTTGACGAGTATCAACATACCCAACTCCGTAAGGAGCATTGGCAGGGCAGCTTTTTATGACTGCGGTAGCTTGACGAACGTCACTATACCTAGTTCTGTAACGAGTATTGACAAGTTCGCTTTTGCCCGCTGTATCAACTTAGGTAGTGTAGTATTTAAGGGAAATAATCCGCCGAAAATCCCTAGTTTTGATTCCTATGTGTTTAATGAGATTCCAAGTAATCTTAAACTTATAATCCCTAAGGGAGCAAAAAACAGATATATAAAAGCCGGGTATCCTGAAGATAAGATTATAGAGCAGTAGAGCAAGCACATCCATTGCCCTTATGCACAAAATAACTACCTTTGTGTAGAGTAATATTAAATTAAGAAAAGAACAAAATTATGAGTTATAACCTATTAGCCGGAAAGGTGGGCGTAATCTTTGGTGCGCTCAATGAACAGTCTATTGCATGGCGCGTGGCTGAGCGTGCTATCGAAGAGGGCGCTAAAATTGTACTGACAAACACTGCTATGGCTATCCGTATGGGTAACCTAAACGAACTTGCAGCAAAGATTGGCGCTACAGTTGTTCCTGCCGATGCTACTAGCGAAGAGGATTTAGAGCAGGTATTCCGTGTAGCTATGGAGACTTTCGGTCGTCCTGTGGACTTCGTCCCTACACTCAATCGGTATGAGTCCCTAATGTGCGTAAGGGTCGCACTTATGACAACCTAGACTATAAGTATCTACAGACAACTCTAGATATCTCGGCAATTAGCTTCCACAAGATGCTTCAAACAGCTAAGAAGTTAGATGCTATTGCTGAGGGGGGTAGCGTAGTGGCACTTACTTATATCGCAGCTCAACGCACATTCCTTGGTTATGGCGATATGGCTGATGCTAAGAGCCTACTTGAGTCTATCGCTCGTAGTTTTTGGTTATTACTATGGAAGAGAAAAGGGCGTTCGTATCAATACGGTATCTCAGTCGCCAACGATGACAACTGCCGGTAGCGGTGTGAAGGGTATGACTGACCTTCTTGACTTCGCTGAAGACCTCTCTCCACTAGGTAATGCAACGGCTGATGATTGCGCTGACTACTGCATTACGCTCTTCAGCGACCTAACTCGTAAGATTACGATGCAGAACCTCTTCAATGATGGTGGCTTTAGCTCTATGGGTATGGGACAGGAAGCTATCGAGGTTTATCTCCGTGGTAAGGGCAAGGGAGCCTAAGATAAAAAGATAATTCATTAGAAAAATGATTATAGCAGTAGATTTTTGATGGGACGATTGTTAAGCATCGTTACCCTGCAATAGGTGATGAGATACCTTTTGCTGTGGCAACGCTCAAGATGCTTCAAGGAGATGGTCATCGTCTAATTCTATGGACTGTGCGTGAGCGTGAAGAGCTTGCCGAAGCATTAGAATGGTGCCGTAAGCGTGGTCTTGAGTTCTATGCCGTGAATAGCGACTTCCCCGAAGAGAAGGCAGGTGGCGAAGGCTTTTTCGCGTAAGCTTAAGGCAGACCTCTTCATTGATGACCGTGGTTTTGGGGGGCTTGCCTGAGTGGGGTGTGATTTATCACCGTATCAAAGCTGGTAAGGCCTTAGATGGTGAATGGAACCGCTTGAGCCTTGATGACGATTATCGTCCAAAGAAAAAAAAGGTTTTTGGGCTCGTCTCTTTAGTTAGATGAGCTTTTGGCGCACGAGTAGGAAATTGCCCACACTCGTGTCCTGATATAAAGCAAGAGGCTGTGTCTCAGTAACGCAGCCTCTTATTGTTTATAAGTAGAACAACAATATGTTTTTGGCAAGAACAAGCCTTTGCGTGATACCTTATTTATTGTAGCTGTGATTGGTTGGGGTTTGCTCATTACCCTCCTGGTTATGGCTCCTGGTTTGGTGGGTTTTGCGCTCAATGCCTATCGCTATCACCGCAGTGAGAGTATCAACTTATACTTGGCTCGCTTTATTCCGCCAGCACTCTTCAACTTGCTCATTGACTTGAGTCGCTATCTGCTTTCCTAGCGGTAATCCCTAATAGGGGAGGGGTAAGTTATGGTTTAGTGCCGGCGACGCTAGCGGATAAACCCTTGGCTATTGCTGTGGGCGGTCTTGTGGGTGGACTTCTGGTGCTTAGTTTACTTCGTCGCCTAAGTTTTGCTTTGTGGAGCTACATCTTTATGGATAAGCGAGCAAGCAATCTCTTGTCTGAGGATTATAGAACGCTTGCAGCTCTTAAGGCTGTCTTGTTCATTCCGCTGACGTTTCTTGCACTCTCAAGTGCTACGGCAGTCTTTGCCCCTATATGGCTTAGTGGTGCTGATGCTCCTCACTATTGTGCTACGAATATGGCAGACGTTTAGTCGTTTAGGACGTTCTTTTTGGGGACTATGTCTATATTTTTTTGTACCTTTGCACCCACGAATTGCTCCCTTGGGCGTATCTCGCACTAGTGGTATTCCTCCGAAGAGGGGCATTATTTTAGAGCTAATTGTAAAGAAATAGTACGCATATTAGGTGCGTCAAATAAGTAAATGAGCATAAAGAAGATTCTTATCTCTCAACCCAAGCCTGAGTCGGGCAAATCTCCTTATTATGATATTGCGGCTAAGTATGATGCCGAGATAACTTTCCGTTCGTTTATCAATGTTGAGCAGGTTTCTCAACGCGAGTTTCGTGACCAACGTATCAATATCCCTAGACCATAGTGCTGTTATCTTTACGACGCGTAAGGCTATGGAGCATTTCTTTGGTCTTTGTGCAGAGCTACGCATCACAGTGCCTGAGGATATGAAATACTTCTGTATCAGTGAGCAAATAGCTAACTATCTACAGAAGTTTACAGTTTACCGCAAGCGTAAGGTCTTCTTCCCTGCTGTGGGTAATAATCAAGAAGCTCTTGTTGCTCTTATTTACAAGCACAATAAGGAAAAGTACTTTTATCCCAGCTCCCGAAGAGCATAAGCGCGACCTTCAGGATATGCTAGAGGCTAAGAAAATCCAGTATACTACGGGTATTATGTTCCGCACGGTGCCTACCATTTTGAACGATGAGGAGAAGGCTGAGGAGCATGATATGTACATCTTCTTTACCCCAATAGGAGTGAGTGCGTTAGGGCTTAATTATCCTAACTTCGAGCAAGGAGATAAGCGCATAGCTGCGTTCGGGGCTAATACAGCACGCGCCGTAGAGGCTGCTGGCTATCGCTTGGATTTGGCTGCGCCATCACCCGAGTTTACCTCTATGGTACTTGCTCTTGACCACTATCTAGAGCAGCAAGCAGGCAAATAGAAATGGCTACATACACGCTCCCACGCATAGAGCGTCTACATTATAAGAAAGATATTGACGAACTCTTTGCCACTGGCAAGGGGTTCGTTGCTTATCCATTGAGGGTTGTTTACACGACACTTCCTCTAGAGGCGGGCGAGGTGAGCGTTCCTGCTGAGATGCTTGTCAGTGTAAGTAAACGCTATTTCAAGCGAGCCAACAAGCGCAATAGGATTAAACGCCTAGTGCGAGAGGCTTATCGCCTGAATAAGCATAGCCTTTGGCATAGTGCCGAAGAGGCAGGCTGTCGCTTGCGCTTGGCTTTTATGTTCGTGGGGAAGGAGCTACCCGAATACTTTTGATATTGAGCATGCCGTTCTTAAGGCATTCAAAAGAATTCATAAAACAATCAATCCGATAGATGATAGCTTATAATACTACGTTCATCATGCGTCCCTCTGAGGAGGACACATTCTTGACTTACTTGCGTACGGAGTATATCCCTATGCTGAGCGAGGGGCAAGATTTACTCAATCTCTCCCTCAAGCGCATTCAGCCTCACGAAGCAGATGCCGATAGTATTAGCTTGGCACTCTCTTTTGATGCTGTAGATGAGGAGTGTTTGATGCAGATATTGCTCTCTAATGGCTCTAAAGCAGCTACGCATCTGACTGAACGCTTTGGCGAGTCTGTCGTTGGCTTCTCGACATTGATGCACCATTTACCCCTATAAAATTGACTGACTATGACGCCCGAACGCATTATTCTTGGTATTGACCCCGGTACGATTATTATGGGGTATGGCCTCGTGCGTGCTGTCGGGCAGAAGGCAGAGTTATTGGCCTTTGGGGCTATTCATCTGAATAAGCTAGAAGACCATTATCTCCGCCTAAAACGTATATATGACCGTGTGTCTGGTATCATCGAGGAGTTTAAGCCCGACGAACTGGCTATTGAGCGCCTTTCTACGGAAAGAATGTACAGTCTATGCTCAAGTTAGGCCGTGCGCAAGGGGTCGCAATGGTCGCAGCCCCTGCAGTATCAAGTGCCTATCACCGAGTATGTGCCTCAGCGCATTAAGCAGGCCATCACTGGCACAGGTACGGCTAGCAAAGAGCAGGTGGCGGGTATGCTTCAACGCTATTTCAAGATTGCCAATGAGCAAATGCCACAAGATTTAGATGCTACCGATGGGCTTGCTGTGGCTCTTTGTCATCATTTTATGACTTCTTCGCCGGGTCGCTCGCTCAGCGCAGGAGCAACTAAGAATTGGGCTGACTTCGTTCGTCAGAACCCTGACCGCATTCGCAAACCATAACTTCGTGTCAATGCCTATTAAGCGCATATTATTCTATTTGCTTATAGTCTTTGCCTTTTGTCCGACTAGTGTCGGGGGGCAGACGATAACTAGCCCTTTCTCGAAAGAAGACTTAGAACGCATGCAACGCATGCAGCCTGCTCTGCCTTTTGACCTTGATGGGGGCTATCACCTTTTGTCGGCTTGGGAGTCTTTGAGCCGTGGCGATAGTGCAGAGAGAACCTCTAAGTTGGCTGAAGTCCTCTTCGGTAAAATCTACCAACTGTCTCCTCGTTGGGAGCTAGGCTTTGATGGAGTCGCGAACTTGTATGGCGGTGCTAATCCTTATGATGGCTTTTATCCTTGCTTATGAACTTGTCGGGGCATATAAGCCCAGTCTGGGTGTACGCCTTGTTGGGCGCAGTGCTCACCGCTATGCCCCTAAAGCGCAAACGCTATCAACTAGATAACCACCTCTTGTTCTTTTATGCACCTATGCGCTCAGGGCTTACTGTCCTAAGTGCTGGTCGTACGACTTACACAACGAGCCACGCAAGCAATGAAGAGGAGTTTAGTGAGGCTTATATTACCCCTTTGGGCGGAACAAATAATATCAATCATGTAGAGCGTGATTATCTTACCCTGCGTAATGCCTTATATCTAACTTCAGCCTTGCGCTCTAGCCTTGAATTGCGCTATGAAAGGCGACAAGACCTAAACGACCTCTTGATACTCACGCACGAAGAGCCTGCATGGCGAACTTAGGCTCTCTTATGATTTTTCTAAATACGGCATAAGCAATTTGACTACTTATCCTAGTGCAGATAAGTTGCCGAGAGGATTTTTCGCACCCGAACTAGGATTAACTTACCGCTGGCATCATTATCTCGATAGGGTAGAGCCTACACAGCGTAGTACTGCACAGAGCCCTAGAGCTTTCGGCTCGTATGTCTTATGCTTTTACCCTTATAGGCGTATTGACTGGGCTGTCGTTGGCGAGACTATATTGCGTGGAGGCGCATCACTAGAGTCAAGTGATTTCTTGAACTTGCCCTTAGGCTCGGTAGACCGTCGCCCTATCTCTAATACTTGGTCTACGGGTCGGCATATTGGGCTCTCGGAAGGCTCGTGGCTTTGGGGACGTGTGAACTATGGTGGAGGACGCTTAGCCCTTGCACATATTCCCATGCTAAAGGCTTTGGGTGTCGATGAGTCCTTGCATTGGCGAGGTATGCTGTCTAACCGAGATATGCGCTGGTTTGAGTTAGGTTATTCTATCGGTTTGGGGCAGATGTTTCGCTTAGGCACATTCTACGGAACGGATTTGAGGGGCTCCGATGAATTTACTCTGCGCCTCTCTGCGCCTTTGCTTTTCCTCTTGAGCCGTGCGAGTGTCCGCTACTAGCTCTAAGCGTGATGCGGGGAAAATGCTTATCTTTGTGCCAGTTAATCAAGAAAAAGTATAATTAAATAGATTTTTATGGCAAGTACAGCAGACTTCCGTAATGGTATGTGCCTCGATATTGATGGTCAGTACTATGTAATTGTGGAATTCCTCCACGTTAAGCCTGGGAAGGGTCCAGCATTCGTTCGTTCAAAACTCAAAAATGTCGCTACTGGACGTGTGATTGATAAGACTTGGAATTCAGGTGTTAAGGTTGATGAAGTGCGCATCGAACGTCGCCCTTATCAGTACCTCTACGAAGACGAAATGGGTCTTAACTTCATGCACCCTGAAACATTCGAACAGGTAAGTATCAATAAGAACCTTATTGATGGTGTTCAGTTCCTTAAGGAAGGCGATATGGTAGAAGCTATGGTACATGCTGAAAGTGAAACTGTACTTACTTGCGAACTGCCTGCACACGTAGTTCTTCGTGTAACTTATACTGAACCAGGTCTAAAGGGAGATACTGCAACAAACACGCTTAAGCCTGCAACACTTGAAACGGGTGCTGAGGTGCGTGTACCTCTCTTCATCACTGAAGGCGAGCTTGTAGAAATCGATACTCGTGATGGTTCATACCTTGGTCGTGTAAAGGAAAACTAATCGTTCGCCCCATAGGGGACGAACTCAATTATAAGGGACTGTGTCAAAATGTATTTTTAGCGCAGTCTTTTTGTATCCTTTTTTTCTGCGTTTATTTAATGGTCTCTTTATGCACGGAATAGATTTAGTGTGCAAAAAAAGAGTCTTGTTGTTGAAAAAAATAAATACTTACCATTAAAAAAATAGGAAATGTTTGATTTTAGCCATTTATAAGCAGAATAAAAGAAATATGTAAGTATTTGTTTTAACGCATGATACCATGTAAAGACTAGCGCAGTAAATGAATGTATAAATTGCTGATGTAGCATAATTTAATCAATAGATAGGTATAGTCTATTGGGAGCTGTATTGAGATGTAGATTGATATTTAAATATCATTATACTAGGATGTTATGTCCTGTAATGTTTGTGAGTAAATGTGTTTAGTGTGCATTTGTGCGTATGTTTAGTCCTTTTGGAGGAAAAAGTAAAAAAATGTTATCTTTGCTCTCGAAAAGGATAAGCAAACAGCGAATTCTAACTTAATGCATGATATGAATAAAAGTGAGCAAGTTTAGATTGCTTTTAATTCATTCCCAATGTACTAGGTTATTGTTCATCTGTCGGATTTCAGAGCTTTAGGCTGCTGATGAATGCAAGTCCTTATAGAGAGTATTGGCAAAATTACACTAGACTTTCATAAATCATTTTACCAATGTTGAGGACTCGCACGGGAGTGTAGGTCCTCAACTCTTTTTTATGATATGTGCATTCTGTCTTTTTAGCCTGCATGGGCAGAGAATTCAGCCTAATTTAATTTACCTTTGTCCCTCGGACATCATGATTGCTAAATAATATGATATAAGATTTATGGCACAAGAAAAGGCTATGTACAAACCGCTTGTCGGGCTCCTCGTCGTAGCGGTATTCGCTTTAATCGCAACTGCGCTTGCAGGGACAGACTTCTGTCAGGGGCTTAAGCTGAGTTCGATGGTCGTGGGCGTTCTGCTCGGAATGGTATTGGCTAATACGGCTAGACCCTATTTCCCTGAAGGCTGGGGTGGTGGTTTGGCTATTGCGGCTAAGCAGTTTCTCCGTACCGGGATTGTCTTCTATGGTTTTAGGCTAACGCTTACAAGTTTATTAGGTGTAGGTCTAGAGGCTGTGTTGGTAGATATTATCATTGTCTTGGGAACCCTTATATTGGGTAATGTGCTTGGTCGAATGCTTGGCTTAGAGCGTGAGGAGCGTATGCTGATTGCTTCGGGTAGTGCTATTTGTGGGGCTGCGGCTGTCTTGGCTACTGAGCCCGTACTGAAAGCAAAGGCGCATAATACAGTGGTTGCGGTGGCGACAGTTGTTCTCTTCGGAACGCTTTCGATGCTTCTTTATCCTGTTCTTTATCGCAGTGGGCTATTATCTTTCTTGAGTGATAAGGCTGTGGGCGTTTATACGGGGGCTACTGTTCATGAAGTCGCACATGTGGTTGGTGCAGGTGCTGGTATGACTGCACCTATTGCCGAGGTCGCCACAATCACAAAGATGATAAGAGTCATCATGCTTGCGCCAGTGCTCTTCGGCTTGAGTATGTGGATAGGTCGAGTAGGCAAGGCGCAAACGGCTACTATGGCTACACGCATACAAGTGCCTTGGTTTGCTTTTTACTTCATTGGTGTTATCTTCCTCAATACGCTTTTAACGAGCCTTGCCTCTTCTTATGGATTGTCTGATATTTATCATAGATTAGTTAAGGGCATTGAAACGCTAGATACATTTGTTTTGACCATGGCGATGACGGCAATAGGCTTGGAGGCAACCTTTGCTAAGTTTAAGCAGTCGGGTATTAAGCCCTTCTTGCTTGCGCTCGGCTTGTATGTTTGGTTAGTCTTTGGTGGAGGCTTCTTAGTTAAGCTCTTGGTCGGCTAATAGACACTTTTATAAGACCTGTTTAAGGTCTAATAAGATAAAAAAAGGATTAAATACTTACAAAAAAGGGAAGTATTTAATCCTTTTTTTGTTATAGCTCAATCGAAAACCCATTGTTACGAGTAGGAAAAAGTAGTGCGCAAGCTTCCCTAAACTCAAAACCTCAGCGAAGTCTGTACAAACTACGGCTGAAGTTTGTGCAGACTACACGTGTAGTTTGTACAGACTACAGCTGAAGTCTCCAGAAAGTACTACGTACTTACAAATTTAAGTACGCGTACTTACTAAAATGAGTACATGTACTTACTAAAAGTGTTTGCGCGTACTCACTGATGTAAGTACACGTATTTACTGAAACGAGTACGATGTACTAATATAGATTTTTTTACCTTGTCGCAAAAGAGGCCTTGCAGAGCTCTTCTCCGTAAGGGGGCATTAAAATTGGGATGGAGGGGAATGTGCAGCCCTATTGAAATGCTTGCCTGAAACAGAGGTCTAGTGATAATGTCTTATCTTTGCTCAATATAAGTTGATGCTGACAAAGAAATGAGTGAGAGAAATAAGATATTATTGAGTTTTTGATATTGAGGAGTTTGATGTTCCTCGTGAACACGGTGTTGAGATTGCTTTTAGATGAGCAAATACGCGTATCGGAGGAGGGTACTCAAGCGATATTAGATGTATTAGACCGCCATGGTGTTAAGGCGACATTCTTCTCAACAGCCAACTTCGCTCAGCATACGCCCGAATTGATGCAGCGCATTAAGCGTTCGGGGCATGAGATTGCTTCGCATGGTTACTACCACTCATCTTTTGAGGTGGCAGACTTGAAAGCTCTAAGGATACGCTTGAGACGCAATTAGACATTGAGATCAAGGGTTATCGTCAGGCTCGTATGATGCCTGTTGATGAGCAAGAAATTGCCAAGGCAGGCTACACTTACAATACCTCCCTACACCCGACATTTATTCCCGGGCGTTATATGCATCTCTCAGCACCAAGAACGCACTTTATGAAAGAAGGCGTTTTGCAAATACCTGCTTCAGTAACTCCTCTTGTGCGTTTCCCGCTCTTTTGGCTCTCTTGTCATAATCTTCCCTTTGGATTATATCGCTGGCTCTGCAAGCGTACATTAAAAGCATGATGGTTATTTGGTTGTGTACTTTCATCCGTGGGAGTTTTATCCATTAGGTGAGCACCCTGAGTTTCGCCTGCCTTTTTGTTGTGCGCAATAACGCTGGAAAGGGTATGATAGAGCGACTAGATAAATGGATTTCTGCATTTCTACGAGAAGGAGCCGAGTTTGTAACTTTTTTTCGGACTTTATCCAAACACTGCCCAATCATGGCTAATCAAGAGATACCTAAACTAATCATCGTCTCTCCCTGCTATAATGAGGAGGCGATACTCCGCTATTCTGCCGATACGCTGACAAGCTTTCTTAAACGTGTGATTGCATTAGGGAAGATTGCGCCCTCTAGCCGAATTCTGTATGTTAATGATGGCAGTCGGGACCGAACATGGTCGCTCATAGAGGAACTACATAAGGATAATTCTTTTGTTGAGGGCTTGTCGCTTGCGAAGAATGTAGGGAGCGAACTGGCCGTTATGGCTGGTATGATGGTCGCCAGAGAGCGTGCAGATATTGTCGTAACTATAGATGCCGACCTGCAAGATGATGTGGAGGCCATTGAGGAGATGATAAACCACTATTTGGACGGTTGTGATATTGTCTATGGGGTAAAGACTTCTAGAGAAGCCGACCCATGGCTGAAGCGCATAACCGCAGAAGGCTTTTATCGCTTACAGCAGAATATGGGCATCAATGTTATATTTAATCATACGAACTTTCGCTTGATGTCCAAACGAGCTCTTGAGGCGCTTTCCGAATACTCGGAGCGTAACCTCTACCTTAGGGGTATTATTCCTCAGTTGGGCTTTTCGCTCCGCAGAGGTAGAGGATGTTATCCGTGAGCGTACGGCTGGAGAGTCCAAGTATAATTACACTAAACTGCTTTCTGCTTGCTGTCGATGGAATTACCTCATTCTCAACAGAGCTCTATTAGCTTTATCGTGGGTATGGGCTTATTCTCGCTCTTAATCAGCATCGTTATGGCTATTTATGTGCTGGTGTCTTATGTGGAGCATCTCTCTGTCCCCGGTTGGGCTTCGCTGATGCTTTCACTTTGGTTCATCGGCTCGATGCTTCTCCTCTCAATAGGAGTTGTGGGGCAATATATAGGCAAAATATACATTGAAGTTAAGGCGCGTCCACGCTATCATATAGACCAATATCTAAAAACATCATGACAACTAATACTCGTGCATCGTGGTTAGGCAAGGTGCAGGCCTTTTTTGCTAAGCCTTTTTTCTCGGATAGGCGAACGCTCTTGGGGCTGTGGACGCTTATCGGACTCATTGCAGGGCTTACGAAGTTATCCATTCATAGGCATAATAACTTTGAGATATTTAGAGGTGTTTATCATCACCTTGTACAGCAGCTCTCGCTCTATGCCGAGTATCCTGCCGAATACTTCGACCACAATTATTACGGCCCATTCTTCTCTGTCGTCATAGCTCCTTTTGCTCTTGTGCCTGATGCTGTGGGTTTGGTGCTGTGGGTGCTAGCCTTGAGCCTGACCTTGTACTGGGCGGTGCGTAGTCTACCCTTGGAGCGTAGGGGAGAGGTCTTCATCGTGTGGTTCTGTGCGCACGAACTCTTGACTGCCCCTACAGATGCAACAGTTTAATGTCGCTATTGCCATGATTATTGTAGGGGCATTTGCGGCTATTGAGCGCAAGCAAGAGTATTTAGCAGCCTTACTGATTGTAGTCGGGACTTTTGTTAAGCTCTATGGTGTCGTTGGCTTAGCCTTTTTCTTTTTCGTTAGGCGCAAATGGCTCTTTTATCCTGTGGCTGATTATTTGGTCTTTGGTTTGCTTCCACCTTGCCAATGCTACTAAGTAGTCCCTGAATATGTCTGCGCTCAGTATGTGGAATGGTTCCAAAGACTTGCTGTAAAGAATGGTGATAATATGTTCTCGCTTATGCAGAATGTTTCTTTTGCTGGGTATGGTGCGCAAGATTAGTGGGCTTGCGTCTTATTCGGACTTATGGCTTATTCTGCCGGGCTTGGCTCTCTTTGGCTTGCCTTATTTGCGCTTTTAAGCAGTATAAGCACCAAGGCTCCCGCTATGCTATCTTGTCGTCAGTTTTGCTCTTTGTCGTGCTCTTCAGTACGGGCAGCGAATCAAGTACGTATATTATTCCCTTTGTTGGGATTGCCTTGTGGTATGTGCTGAGGGAGCGCAAGACGGAGCGTTTAGATTTGCTTCTCTTGGTGGGTGCATTTATTTTTGAGTAGCTTATCGCCCCTCGGACTTATTCCCCCAAGAGTTTGCGTACCGAATGGGTGCAGCCTTATGCGCTCAAGGCTTTATTCCCTACATTGATATGGCTCAAATTAAGTTACGAACTCCTAACGAGGGACTACTCCAAGGGGTGGATTAGTCATGTAGCCGTTTGTACATATTCTTTTGTTATTTAAGAATGATTATATTTGTGGATAGTTTAATATAAATCATTATTTCTTATGGAACATCTGAACAATCAGCCCCTTGTGGCTACCCCTGCTAAAAAGTCTATGGCAGTATTTCGTTGAGGCTTATACGCAGAACTACTTCAATTTTAAAGGACGAGCTCGTCGTCGTGAATACTGGGGATATGGCTTTTCTATAATTTGATCGCACTGGCAATAAATGTTATTGGGCGTCTACTCTCCGATACTGATGCTGGAGCATTTAGCATGCTATCTAGCATGAATCTAACATGGACTGTTATCTCCGTACTTTGGTCGATAGTCGGCTTTTTTTCCCTCAAGCAAGTGCGACAGTTCGTCGCCCTACATGATAAGGGGTTATAGCGGTAAATGGTATCTCGGAGTATTCTTCCCTAAGTCTTGTTTTTTTGTGACTTTGTCTTTCGTCGTAGGTTTCTCGTTATTGATGGATGGAAGGCAATCGAACGGCTTGTTAGTACTCTTTGGTCTTATAGGCTTGCTTTTTATCGTGTTAGCTATCTTCATTTTTTTATTTTTGCTTCTTTTTGGATGGAGATAAGACAGAGAATAAGTATGGTCCAAGCCCCTAAGTACATGCCCATAGACGAATATGTTGCAGGCAATAGTCCACTATAGTTTACACTTCATCGCTCCTGCCCTTCTAGCTTATGTCTTTTTCGGGCGGGAGCGATTTTGGTCTGCCTATGGGGTGATGCTCCTAAGTATGGCCGTCGATTTGGACCATCTGCTTGCGAATCCTATCTTTGACCCTCATCGGATGAGTATAGGCTTTCATCCGCTCCATAGCTATCCTGCAATAGCTGTTTATGTTCTTTTTGCCTCATTCCGAAAAAAATATTTTGTCTTCCCGTGGTGGGTGCGCGCACTAGCTATTGCTCTAGTATTCCACATGATAACGGACTTTCAAGACTATATGCTTTGGACAAGGTAGAAAATATTTTTCAAGAAAAAACTTGCACGTTTCAAAAATAGTTGTACCTTTGCACTCGAAAGGTTGAAACCAACCAACCTTTTTATAATGATGATGACTCTGTAGCTCAGTTGGTAGAGCAAGTGACTCTTAATCACTGGGTCGTGGGTTCGAGCCCCACCGGGGTCACACGAGGAGATAGATTTTTAATAGTCTATCTCCTTTTTTTGTTGTGTTTTCCTTAGTTTTATCGGTGTCTGCGAAAAGAAAAGTTTTTATCTTTGTACAGAATGCCGTCTTTTATGGCTACTTACTGGTAAGAATAATTAATTTGATAAATAGTTAAACAACCAAATTATGAAGAAAAGGACTTGTGCTAGGTCTTATGCTGTCTGCTCTGCCTATGATGGCTCAGGAGAACGCAGCTAAGAAAGATGCGAATGAAAAAGAATGTGTTTACTGTCGTAAAAGGAAGTAGGACGTACTTCTGTTAAGGACCAAGCTAATAGCGGTACTTGCTGGAGTTATTCTGGTCAAGGCTCTTCGAAGAAGAGCTCCTTCGCATAGGTAAGAAGGGTTACGACCTCAGCGAAATGTTCGTTGTGGATCATTCGTACAGAGATAAGGCACGTAAGTATGTGCGTCTTGATGGTCATCTTAACTTCGAGCAAGGTGGTTCATTCTATGATGTGCTTTATGTGCTTAAGCATTATGGTGCTGTACCTCGTTCAGCTATGATGGGGCTTAATTATGGTACTACTAAGAACCAACACAACGAGCTAGCAGAAGTACTTAAGGCTTATCTTGCTGCAGTCGTTAAGATCCCAAACAAGAAACTTTCTACTGCTTGGCAGGCTGGCTTTGATGCTATTCTAGATGCTTACCCTAGGCAAGCTCCCTGAGACTTTCCGTTACAACGGTAAGGAATATACACCAAAGACTTATGCTAAGGAATTGGGCTTAAATCCTGATGATTATGTGTCATTGACTTCGTACACACACCACCCATTCTATGAAAAGTTCGCTATTGAGGTGCCTGATAACTGGCGTTGGTCAGAGAGCTACAACCTCCCTATCGACGAACTTATGGAAGTGATGAGCAAGGCTATTGATAATGGTTATAGCTTCGCTTGGGGTGCTGACGTAACGGAGCAAGGCTTTACTCGTGATGGTCTTGGCGTACTTGTAGACCTTGAAGAGATGAATCATGCTGGTAGCGACTTCGCTCGTTGGTTTGGTGGTACTGTTAATCGCTTCAACCTACAGAAGGCTGTACACCGTGCTGATGTGCCTGAAATCAATCCTACTCAAGAGTACCGTCAGGAAGGTTACGATAATAAGACTCTAACTGATGACCATGGTATGACGATTTTCGGTAAGGCTGTTAATCAGAATGGACGCAAGTTCTACATGGTTAAGAATAGCTGGGGCGAAACAGGTGATTATAAGGGTATCTGGTATGTATCTGAGAACTATGTTAAGGGTCGTACAATGAATATCCTGATTAATAAGAATGCTATTCCTAAGGATATCGCTAGAGTCTCGGTCTTAAGTAAGCCTTAGAGAAATCTAAATCATATATGCGCACTACCCAAACCGAGGGTGGTGCGCATTTTTCTATGAGAAAATCTTGCGTTTGGGGAATAGAATAGGAGACTGCCCGACGGTCCTCCAAAAGGATAAGTTTTTGCTTGTTCGTTTGTGGGGCTTTGCAGAATGCGGTAATCGCAAGGCATTGAGACTGAAGGCGCAGGGAGTTTACTTGTGTAAATGACGGGGCCTGAATGTCGATAATAACGCAGCGAGTGCCGTATTATGCAATAGCCTCAAGTATAATCCGATGCTTATACCCCAACACAGAAGAAGCTGCCCAAGCGGGGAAGGGATATTCTAAGACTAATGGCGCTATGCGACTTGTTGCCTCTGCAATATAAAGCATGCTCTGCCCAATAGCTCAAGGGAAAGTTCAATGAAATGAGGAACGCCCCCAAGAGATGCGCAGAGATAGGCTATTAGACTGAGCCAAATGAAAGGTACAGATAGGAGCGTTAGCGGTACGGAGGTGAAGATAAAGCCGAGGCTGATGTAGCCAAATAGATACCAGCTCAAGGGCAAGACAATCACTTCGGCTGCGAGGCAAATCGTCAGACTGCTCCATAATGCTCTAAGTATTCTTTGTCTTAGCGTGCCGACGCTCAAAAAAAGAAAGGTTTGTAGAAAAGAAGGATACCCACGACTGCGCCATAGCTTAGCCATAGTCCCCAGCGAAAAAGGTCGCTAGGGCTAAAGATAAGCTGTAAGAATAGGCTACTTGCAAGTATATTGATGCTGTTGCGTTCTCTGTCAAGGATTTTGCTCAAGAGAAAAAAAGACTAAGCATGATGGCTGCCCTCTGCGTGGCTACATTCATGCCGACAAAGGCTGTGAATAGCCATGCCGATAAAATTAGGAGGGCAAAGTAAAGTTTACGATGAAGCCTAAAGGGCTTGAGTAGCCACTGCATCGCCAAGATAATAACGCCAAGATGAAAGCCACTAACGGCAAGAAGATGGGCGGCTCCACTAAGGGCAAAGTCTTGTCTGAGTGAGTCGTTTGCTTCGTTGTGGGGGAGGTAGCCTAGGCTCATACCCGCCATAAGATGCTGTACTTCGGGCGATAGCCGGCTCTTCCGCATCTGTGTGATACATTGCTCTCGTAGCCCGATATATTCGGTCTCTTGTTTGCGTTGTACCCCTCTTATGCCGGCATAGATATAGCCTATGCTTACGAGCGTGCTGCTTAGGGCAAGATAAAAGATATATTTCCTAATGATTGCCCACCATAGATTTTTGCTTACGAAGATTGATGAAGGAGAGGATAAAGAAACGCTCCACAGCTAAGCCCGACGAGGGCAATGCTGTGGAGCGTGGTGTATCTGTAGGCACAAATGCCAAGAACAAAGGGTAATAATCCTTTTAATGCAGGTGTTTCACTTAGCGAGAGAGGGCGCATAAGTCAGCAATAGCCTGCTTAGGGTCGGAGTGACCGAAGACATAACTACCGGCTACGAGTACATCTGCACCTACTTCGACGAGGGCAGGGGCTGTGCTAGCGTTTACGCCCCCATCTATTTCGATGAGGCACTTAGCTCCGCGTTCGTCTATAAGCCTACGCAAGCGACTTACTTTGTCTAGAGTGCGAGGAATGAATTTCTGTCCGCCATAACCGGGATTAACGCTCATAAGAAGTACCATATCTAAGTCTTCGATGATGTCGGTCAGCACTTCGATAGGCGTACTTGGGTTCAGCGTAACAGCTGCTTTCATACCAGCGTCTTTGATGGCATAGATAGCTCGGTGCAAGTGCGTTACGGCTTCTGGTGAACGTTCATCGTATCTACCCCAAAAGCTCGCAAGTTCGTTCACGAACTTCATAGGGTTCTCAATCATCAGATGAACATCGAGTTTCTTCTTGAGTATGGGGGCAATGGGCTTCTAGTATGGGGAAGTCCCAAAGGAAATGTTAGGGACGAATACGCCGTCCATAACGTCTATATGTAGCCACTCGGCTGCACTCTCATTTATCATTTGTATGTCGCTCTCAAGGTTGAGAAAGTTTGCAGAGAGAAGCGACGGAGATACTATTGTGCTCATTGGATTTGTCTTATATGCTACGAGCCAGATTGCGTAGGGTTCGTGAGCGTTTGTTGATGGCGTGCAGACTGCACGTCTAAAAATGAAGAATTATTTTTGACCGAACTGAGCGTAATAATTGGGGTAATAATCTGTCATAGGCATTGATTTTTATTAAGTCTTTATTATCCCAACGATTAGCCTTATTTGTTTAGTATAAGTATTGTCAATTTAGTTAAGAATGCTGCTCTAGGCCATAGCCTGAATTGTGTGAATAATGCCCATAATACCAGTTACTAGATATTTGGCCGCAATGGCAATCAAGATAACCCCAAAAGAATTTGCGCAAGATATAGGAGCCTTGTTTGCCGAGGAGTCGCTCTATCCTATCTACATAGCGCAGGGTAATGTAAATAAGACCCATGTTTAGAGCCACGCTGATGAGCAAATTGATATTGGCAATCCCTTGGTTCTGCAAGTTGAGTAGGGTTGTGAAGGCTGCAGGTCCAGCGAAGAGGGGAAAAACAAGGGGAATAATCGTTGCATTAGAAGAGCTCCTTCTTCCTTGAATATCTCGATGCCGAAAGTCATTTCCCACGCCATAGCCATAAGGATTAAGCCCCCAGCGACCCCGAAGGACGATATATCAACGCCTAATTTAGATAGAACGGCCTCACCAGCGAAGAGGAAGAGTAGAAGTACTAGTCCGGAGTAGAGAGCGACCTTTGGGGTGCTGTATTCTTGTCCGCGACCCCTTAGCTGTAGGGATAATGGGTATAGCCCCAAGTATATCGATGGTAACGAAGAGTGGAGAGAATGATTTGATAATCTGCTCCAAGCTAAGATGAGTAAGTCCGTTAGTGAAGTCGGTAAAAAAATGTCATACTCCTATTGTTATAGTCTATTTATCTCCATAGTGGGAAAGGCAAGAAAGTATATGAACCTCTACGACCTTATCTCGTATTTCATACACAAGTCTATCTTTTCTGTTTATTCTACGAGACCATAAGCCCGAAAGTTCTCCTTTGAGCTGTTCGGGTTTTCCTGAGCCAGTTGTGGGGTGAAGACTAAGTTCCTCTATCAATCGTTCAATTTTAGCTTTCTGGCTTTTTGTCGCCTTTCCTGCCAATTTTGACTAAATCTTCTTTTGGCATTTTTGAGAGAGGATTATAGTATATTGCCCCATATATTTTTTAGGGTCAATTACCTCATATTCCCCTCTATTTATCTGCTCACGACTCTGCTGTATTCTGGCTATGTCCTCTGGCGTAAATTGCTTGTCTTCCATGCTTACATCTTGCCTGATATTGGGGTTATAATGGGCTATTAGGGTGCTGATATACTTAGTCTGGATAAAAACAAGTGGACTTGTTCCACTTAGTAGGCTCTATTGAATTATTAGCACATAGACTGAGTAGAGCAACGCCGAAGACAATACTAGGGTTATTGTTCATCTTTTTACTATTTAGTGAAACCCGCTCAATGGGCTTGTTGAATTTCTCGAAGTAGTTCTTATCTCGCTCCTTCTGTAAGGATTAAGCTAGGAATAAAGCATACTCTAGAAATTCCAATCTAATAATATAAATGTGAGCGGTAGGCGAGACTCGAACTCGTGACCCTCGGCTTGGGAAGCCGATGCTCTACCAACTGAGCTACTACCGCAGGCGTAAACTACGAGACTAAACCCCTTAAGGCCAATGTCGTCTGTGTCGCTTCTCTACAAAAGTAAGAAAATTATTTATTGGAGACCGTCTGGCGGTCTCTCCCAAAGAACAAGTTTTACTTGTTCTTTTGTGGGAGCTTTGCAGAATGCGGTAATCGCAAGGCATTGAGACTGAGGGCGCAGGGAGTTTACTCTTGTAAATGACCAAGCCTGAATGTTGAGAATAACGCAGCGAGTGCCGTATTATGCAATGGTCTCTATTGAGCGTGTTATGCGCACACTAACGCATCAAATAACTGCAATATAATTGCTTGTATGCAGATTGAGGGAAATAATTCGTTATGTCTTTTTTTATGCTGTGCCTAATGGGATTTTTTTCAGTTTAGGGGATTAAAATCACTGATATAAGGAAGTAAAAAATGAGCTTGCGCTTCCTAAACTCAAAACCTCGGCGAAGTCTGTACAAACTACGGCTGAAGTTTGTGCAGACTACACGTGTAGTTTGTACAGACTACAGCTGAAGTCTCCAGAAAGGTAAGTACAAGTATAGATTTAAGTACGCACAAGGACTAAAAATAAATACGTGTACTTACGAAAGTATGTGCACGTACTCACTGATGTAAGTACGCGTACTTTACCGGAATAAGTACGTCGTACTTATATTTTTGTTTCTATTGAGACCGTCCGAAGGTCTCCTCAAGGACAAATTTTATTGTTTGTTTGGATCGAGCTTCGTGGCGCGCTGTGTATCGAGGTAGAGCGGAATGTGTGTCAATAGGCGAGTGCGCAGATGGATTGCTGAGTGAATGTATCTGAGTGTAAATGAATGCATTGTAATTGTATGTGCGCATATTTGCTTTTGAAAGTATAGAGGGTGTGTTGAAAATATTTATAAATTTATGGGGGGAGTATTAAATTGTGTAATTATTTTTTTATACCTTTGCAGTGAAATACAGAAAATATATTTGTAAAAAAATATAGAATCCTCTTTTTGATTTGTCTAAATATTAAGTATGAAGAGAATAAAGCAAGTGCGAGAGCCATATAATCCGCCTCAGTGGGAGCTATTTGAGTTTCAAGTGGGATTGAGCGTGTTGGCTGATTTTAGTGTCGAAGAGATTGAAGACTTTGAAATAGGTCCTGATTTAACTCCTCGTGAAGATATTCGTTACGATATTTTATAAAACCTAACTCTTAAAAAACACGAATTCCAGATGACGATAAATAAATTTTTTTAACGATACGCTCTGCTTGCTCTCAGTCGCTTCGGCACTCTGTCTCTCTTCTTGTAGCCAATCTGAACCCGAGCTTACGCATCAGGACCTTGCGAGCTTCTGATGAATGGCGTCCGGGGCTCACTTATACTGCAGATGTAGACGCTCTTGTTGACGATAGCCCCATCGAGCCTATATCTTCTGATGAGGCTAGAGGTCTCTACGATGCTACGTCTAATACTGAGACGCACGAAGGATTGTCTTTTACACTTAAAAATAAGGAGTATGCTGCCGGCTCAGAGAAGCATACACATATCCTGCCTATAGTGGACTTTGACCGCACTCAAAACCATCAGCATGTGCTGAAGTCGGTGCTTGTGCTCTACGATAAGACAAATAATGAAAAAGTCTTAGCTAATGCCAACTGGAGTGTTCGCTTTCTTAAGAATAAAACTGCAGGTAAGCCAGATACAACAAAGCTAACCTTGAGAGAAGTAACTCTTCCAGCAGGAAAGACTTTAAATAAAGATCATATTTGGTATATGATGTCATTCTTGGGAGGTGTCGAAATTTCGGGAAATACAGTCTCGGTTAAGCTAAACCGTCTGCCAAAGAGTACTAACAGGTTAGGAGATTATTATTCTGATATGTCTCTGAATAAGGTGAATGCAGGTCATAGAGTCCCTATGCTAGTTCCATTTGCGACAAGCTGGCGTCAGGTTCAGTTCGATGGAACTAAGATTACTCCTACAGTAGCATCAGGTCAAAAGCGCACGGATCATCTGATATTTAAGCCTCAAGCGGCCTTTATCGAGCTGAGTGTAGCAAACTATATAAGTCAGCCGATGAGGATTAGGGGACTTGGTGCTAAGATTACGATGGAGTCTAACTGCTTGACAACAGAGGGTAGTTATGATTTCTCTTCACTCAGAGCTGCCGATTTTAATGGGCTTACGCTAACAACAGAGCCTAATACCTACTGGAAGCTCTAGCGGAACAAAAGAAGACCGGAGTGGATAACCAATGGATTAAGTATAATGGCGTGCATTTTTGTCTCTTCATTTACATTAAATAATTTCCCTAGTCAGATTGCTGGGCGTACAGGGAATAGTCCTGTAATGGTTGATGGTCGCTATATTCTTGCAGCTATGCCATTCAATCCAAAGACACCTCCATTGGAGGCAGGACAGAGTATTGAGTCGGCACTCCCCAGATGGAGCAAACTCTCTTCTATTGTGAACCTGAGATGAAGAAAGCTACTGGTAGTGCTCCGACTAATAAGTTGAGTAGTTATACTCGTGACCCCCAAGGTCCTGACGCCTAGCTTTGGCTCTCGTTATCTCTTAGGTTCTACGGGTGATGCACTAAAAAAAGGTCGTGCCTATTCGATGTCTTTTACGTTTGGTTCGTCCGATGTTGCCTATTGAACGACTTTACGTGCATAATAGTACAGAGTTGGGCTTTGAGACAACTAGAACGGATGCTTTGAATATGCCGTCTAGTCACATGAATAGTGCTTTTAAAGGATAAGTATCGCTTGCCTTATTGGACGGAAATAAGTTCTTTCCTAACTGTAAACTATAGCACATTCAAGGATTTATCTAGTAGAGCAGGAGGAACAACTAGTTGGGGGATGGCTATGATAAAATTGCAACAGTTGTCCCTAATGCCAAGCGTGTTTTTGCTTGAACCTAAACTACATGGTATGTATGATATGGTTAATTATTTTTAACTGGCGTACAGATGGGGGAAAGGAAACTATCTACGGGATTATGTATCTTGATCCAAATGTGCATACCATGAATTATAGAAATAAGGAGGGAGGTTATAATAAGCCTGGAAATCCTGGAGGTTATGAGCGCACTAATATGTACAAGGTCGCTGTGCGTATTACTTTCCCAACGAATCAGAAGATGCAGATAGATACCTATTATGTAGGCTCTAATCTAGATATCAATAACCAGTTTTATCATCTGATGCACCCTTCTTTCTGGGCAACCTTATCCGATAAGGATATTATCACGCGTACCTTGCCCTTTAATACGGCAAATGATAATGCTCTCTATTATTGGGGGAAGGCTTAGAAACGAGGTTTGAAAAATAAGAATCCTCCACGCATTCCGATATTGCGCTCAGGAGCTAGTTTGGTTGATGATAACTCAACATATAAAATGGACGGTAATGCATGGACGGTTTATTGGCTGAAAGAGCGTAGCTGGTAGTTTATTCGCTCCTAATCATTACAAGGTCTAATAGCAGATACTAGTCTGCTATTAGACCTTGTTTTTTATTCTCTTCTGCGGTAATTAGAGACCGCCCAGCAGTCTCTAATTATGAGTATTCCCCTTACAGGGCTCGTCCATATTTTTTGTCTCCAAGCAATTACTTTGTTGTTTTGATGTGCTTGCCTTGCCTCTCTTTTTAGAATGATTTCAGCAGGGACAAAAATATTTTTTTGGAAAAGTATTGCATATTTCAAAATAAGTAGTACCTTTGCACTTGAAAATAATTGCGGGATGTAGCGCAGTCCGGTTAGCGCACCTGCTTTGGGAGCAGGGGGTCCCAGGTTCGAATCCTGGTATCCCGACAATGAAAGAGATGTTAGATTATTCTAGCATCTCTTCTTCTTTTTATTAAAAGTCTTTGCTGATCTCATCAATTATTGATTGTATTGAGTAGTATTGCATAATACGACATTTGTAGGTCTTAAAGTTTTAAGTCACTAAGTGCTGAAATTAAGTGCGTGTACTCACTGGTATAAGTACGCGCACTCACGATAATGAGTACACGTACTTACTGAAACGAGTACGACGTACTTACGATAATGAGTACACGCACTTATTTTTGTTGTCGGAGGTGTCCAAAGGTCTCAGGGCAAGTTCATCAAAATTTAGGCGCATTATGAGTGCCGTAGGCATGATACTCCTGCAAAGCCCAGGGTGGAATGAGGGCAAAGCCCGATATGAAACCCTGGGTATACACAAACGAAAAGTAATATCGAGCTCCGTAGGAGCGGCACTATAACGCGAGCATTTGTCTTACGTCTCGGAAGTGCCGCCCCTTTGGGGCTCAATAAATGTGTTCAATAATTAACCCAGGGCTTGCGCCTGGGCTATGCAGGAGTATCGCCCTTACAGGGCTTCTCTACGTCTTCCCATATACTTTATTATTTTGATGCGGTTGCCCTGCAAAAGGCCTTTGCGTTTTTGCCTCATTTTAGACTTGAAAAAGAATGCTTGTAAGTGTTTGAGAGTATGTTTTTTGCGTGCTAGTCTTGCAGATTCAATAATTATATGTAACTTTGTGCTGCTTTCTATGCTCCTAGTTGTGCGTTTCACTGTCGCCAAGTAGTGTGTAGTTGAGCGTAAGTTATTTTAGTTAAACATTGTACGGGTGTTCCGTATCAATTTAATTATTCATTATTTTTATGACAGATCCAATAGCGGATTATTTGACTCGTCTGCGTAACGCAGTCAAGGCAGGCCACAGAGTGGTAGAGATTCCAGCATCGAATCTCAAGAAGGAAATCACTAAGATTCTCTTCGACAAGGGTTACATCCTAAACTTTAAGTTTATTGAGGAAGGTCCTCAGGGAAGCATTAAGGTTGCGCTTAAGTATGACCGTACTGGTCGTGTAAATGCACTTAAGGCTCTTAAGCGTGTATCTCGTCCAGGTCTACGTAAGTATGTAGGCTACCGCGAAATGCCACGTGTACTTAACGGTCTAGGTATTGCTATCCCTCTACAAGCCGTGGTGTAATGACCGACAAAGGAGCTCGCGAGCTGAAGGTTGGTGGTGAAGTATTGTGTTACGTATACTAAATCTAAGGAGAAACAAAGATGTCAAGAATTGGTAAGCTTCCCAATCGCTATCCCTGCTGGGGTAACTGTGTCTCTGAACGAAGGCGTAGTAACAGTAAAAGGGTCCAAAAGGGCGAACTACAGCAGGCTGTAGATGCTCGTATAATTGTAAAGGTAGAAGATGGACATGTAGTAGTAGAGCGTCAGAGCGATGAGCGTCAGGACCGCAGCCTACATGGTCTCTATCGTGCACTTATTAATAATATGGTTACTGGGGTGTCTCAGAGCTCACAAAGACTCTTGAGCTCGTTGGTGTAGGTTATCGTGCCTCAAACAACGGTCAGGTTCTAGAGCTTGTCCTCGGATATACTCACAACATCTACCTACAGCTCCTAAGGAAATCAAGGTAGAAACAAAGGCTGAGCGTAACAAGAACCCTCTTATTATCCTTGAGTCTGCAGACAAGCAGCTTCTTGGTCAGGTTTGCACGAAGATTCGTTCATTCCGTAAGCCAGAGCCTTATAAGGGTAAGGGTATCAAGTTCGAGGGCGAAGTGCTCCGTCGTAAGTCTGGTAAGAGCGCAGGTAAGTAATCAGCGAGCTTAACAGAAACCATAAACTTAAAGTAATCATGGTAAAGAAGGAATTAAGAAGACTAAAGATTAAGGCGCGTATCCGCGGCAAGGTAAGCGGAACGGCTTCATGCCCACGCCTCACGGTTTTCCGTAGTAATAAGCAAATCTATGCTCAGGTTATCGATGATGAAGCAGGTGTAACACTTGCTAGCGCATCATCACTGAGCTAGAAGCACAGGGCACAAAGCAGGAAATTGCAGCCCTCGTAGGGCGCAGAAGTAGCTAAGGCTGCTATCGCTGCCGGAGTAGAAACAGTAGTGTTTGACCGTAATGGGTATCTCTACCACGGTCGTGTAAAGCAGCTCGCCGACAGTGCTCGCGAAGCAGGACTCAAATTCTAATCGCAAATGGCAAGAATTGAAAATCGTGTTAAGTCTACAAACGACTTAGAACTAAAAAGATAGACTTGTAGCTATCAACCGCGTAACGAAGGTAACGAAGGGTGGACGTACGTTCACATTCGCAGCTATCGTAGTAGTAGGTAACGAAGATGGTGTAGTAGGCTGGGGTCTTGGTAAGGCTGGTGAAGTATCAGCAGCTATTGCTAAGGGTGTAGAAGCAGCTAAGAAGAACCTCGTACGTGTACCTATCCATAAGGGTACTATCCCTCACGAACAGCAGACTGCTTTTGGTGGTGCTCGTGTATTCCTTAAGCCAGCTTCTCATGGTACGGGGGTTAAGGCAGGGGGTGCTATGCGTGCCGTGCTAGAAAGCGTAGGTGTACGTGACGTACTTGCTAAGAGCAAGGGCTCATCAAACGCTCACAACCTAGTAAAGGCAACTATCCAAGCTCTTTTGCGAAATGCGTGACCCACTAACAGTGGCTCGTCACCGTGGTATTTCTGTAGAAAAGGTATTCAAGGGTTAGTATTAAGTAAATAGGAAACAAAAAATGGCAACTATTAAGATTGTACAGGTGCGTAGTAGCATCAAGTCTCCTAAGGTACAGAAGCTAACGCTTAAGGCTTTAGGTCTAAAGCAGCTCAACCGTGTAAAGGAACACAATGACACTCCACAAATCCGTGGTATGATCAGTGCGGTTAAGCACCTCGTTAAGGTAGTAGAATAATAATAAACGAATCAACTCTAAGATATGAATCTATCAAGTCTTAAGCCTGCAGAAGGCTCTGTCAAGACACGTAAGAGAATTGGTCGTGGTCCTGGTTCTGGTCTCAGTGGTACTTCTACTCGTGGTCACAAGGGGGCTAAGAGCCGTTCAGGTTATTCAAAGAAGATCGGTTTCGAAGGTGGTCAGATGCCTATTCAGCGTCGTCTGCCCTAAGTTCGAGCTTCAAGAACATCAATCGTGTAGAGTACGCTCCAATCAACCTCTCAACGCTCCAGGCACTAGCAGAGCTAAGAGCCTTGAGGCTATTTGCCCAGTAGCTCTAGCAGAAGCTGGTCTAGTAAGCTCAAAGCAGCTCGTTAAGGTACTAGGTAATGGTAGCCTAACAGCTAAGCTTACAGTGAAGGCTCACGCTTTCAGTAAGAGTGCAGAAGCAGCTCTCATCGCTGCTGGCGGTTCTGTTGAGAAATTATAATAAAGAGAGTATCTTATGCGCTTTATCGAGACAATCAAGAATATATGGGCTGTGGAGGAACTGCGTAAGCGTATCCTTGTCACCCTATTCTTTGTAATCATATACCGACTAGGGACTTACATCGTAATCCCCGGTATCGATCCTAAAAACTCTAACAGCACTCAGTCAGCAGACTGAGAGCGGTCTGTTGGCGTTGATGGATATGTTCTCTGGTGGCGCGTTCTCTAATGCTTCGATATTCGCCCTAGGTATCATGCCCTTATATATCGGCGTCTATCGTGATGCAACTCGCTGCTATCGTGGTGCCTTCTATGCAGAAAGCTCCAGCACGAGGGCGAGAGCGGTCGTCGTAAGATTGACCAATGGACACGTTATCTAACTGTCATATTACTGCTCGTTCAAGGTCCTGGTTTCTTGGTGAACTTGCAGCATCAGATTGCTCGTGCTGGGGGCGTAGCTCCAGAAGGCATCGGCTTTATGGTGTTCGCTACGATCATCATGGCTGCTGGTAGTATGTTCGTACTATGGCTCGGTGAGCGTATCACCGATAAGGGTCTTGGTAATGGGGTCTCTATTATCATCATGATTGGTATCATCTCGCGTTTGCCAGGAGCATTCCTTGGAGAACTAAGCTCTCGCCTTAGCGAGACTGCAGGTGGTCTAGTTTATGTGCTTGTAGAGATATTGATTATGCTTGTCGTTATTGGAGGTGCTATCCTCCTCGTGCAAGGTGCTCGCCGAGTACCAGTGCAGTACGCTAAGCGTGTCGTAGGTAATAAGCAGTATGGTGGCGCCCGCCAGTATATTCCCCTAAAAGTAAATGCTGCCAATGTGATGCCTATCATCTTCGCTCAGGCTATTATGATGCTTCCTATTATGCTAGGTGGTCTATCTTCCACAGCACAGGAAAGCCCTATCTTCCATGCTATGAGTGATGTGAATGGTTTTTGGTATAATTTCGTTGTGGCATTACTGATTCTCATCTTTACTTACTTCTATACAGCTATTACGATTAACCCACAGCAGATGGCTGAGGACCTTAAGCGTAATAATGGGTTTATCCCCGGTGTGAAGCCAGGTAAGGCTACGGCTAACTTCATTAGCACAATCATGGAACGTATTACGCTTCCAGGTGCTATTTTCTTGGCCTTAGTCGCTATCTTGCCAGCATTCGCTCGTATGGCAGGAGTGAACCATGCATTCGCTCAGTTCTTTGGTGGTACTTCTCTTCTAATCCTTGTTGGCGTTGTGCTTGACACACTCCAGCAGATTGAGAGTCACCTCTTGAACCGTCATTATGATGGTCTACTGAAGACTGGTCGCATCAAGGGTCGTTCAGGATCAGTATCGGCATACTAAGTGTTATGATTTATCTCAAGACAGACGAAGAAATAGAACTTATGCGCGCTGCGAACCAACTTGTTGGTCGCACGCTCGCAGAGGTTGCTAAGATAATCGCTCCAGGAGTCTCTACGAAGACGCTTGATAAGCGTGCAGAAGAGTTCATACGCGATCATGGTGCTACGCCAGCATTCCTTGGTTATCAAGGTTTTTCCCGGTAGCATGTGTATATCCGTAAACGACCAAGTCGTACACGGCATTCCTAGTCATAAGACTATTCTCCAAGAGGGGGATATCGTGACCTTGGACTGTGGAACGAAGTTGGCTGGCTTTACTGGTGATAGTGCTTATACCTTTGCAGTAGGAGAGATTAGTGAAGAGGTGCATAAGCTCCTCAAGACGACTAAGGAATCTCTTTATGTAGGGTATCGAGCAGGCTGTTGCTGGTAATCGTACTGGAGATATTGGTTATGCTGTTCAGCGCTACTGCGAAGCTCGTGGCTATCACGTAGTGCGTGAGCTAACGGGTCATGGTATCGGTGTTAATCTGCATGAGAGCCCAGAAGTACCTAACTACGGTAAGCGTGGTACGGGTACAGAGCTCCCGTAATGGTATGTGCATCTGTATCGAGCCAATGATTAACATTGGTAGCAAGAACGTGGTACAAGAGCGTGATGGCTGGACTATCCGCACTAAGACACGCAAGCCAAGTGCTCACTTTGAGCATTGTGTGGCTATTCGTGACGGAAAGGCTGACATCCTCTCTTCGTTTGATTTTTATCGCCGAGGTACTTGGTGATAGAGAATTCTAAAAAGGTAACTATTTATATATGTCGAAACAAGCTGCAATAGAACTAGACGGCGTAGTAACAGAGTCATTATCGAACTCAATGTTCAGAGTGGAGCTAGAGAGTGGGCATCAAATCATCGCCCACATATCAGGTAAGATGCGTATGCATTATATCAAAAATCCTCCCTGGGGACAGAGTGAAAGTAGAGATGTCTCCCTACGACCTCACTAAGGGCAGAATATCATTCAGATACAAGTAAACTCTATAAAAAAATATGAAAGTAAGAGCATCTCTAAAGAGATGCGTACCGACGACTGCAAGATTGTGCGTCGCAAGGGTCGCCTGTATGTTATTAACAAGAAGAACCCTAAGTTCAAGCAACGTCAGGGTTAGTAATTTGTCATCAAATATCTAAATAATAAGTATGGCTATAAGAATTGTCGGCGTTGACCTGCCACAAAACAAAAAGAGGAGAAATTGCCTTGACCTATATCTTTGGTATCGGTCGTAGCAGTTCAGCTAAGATCCTTGATAAAGCTGGTGTAGACCGTAACATCAAGGTTAAGGACTGGACAGACGATCAGGCTGCTGCTATCCGTGAAGTTATCGGTGCAGACTACAAGGTAGAGGTGATCTCCGTAGTGAAATCTCTCTAAACATCAAGCGTCTGATGGACATCGGTTGTTATCGTGGTGTTCGTCACCGTATCGGTCTCCCTCTTCGTGGACAGAGCACTAAGAATAACGCTCGTACTCGTAAGGGTAAGAAGAAGACTGTTGCAAATAAGAAGAAGGCTACTAAGTAATAGGTAATATGGCAAAGAAAACAGTAACTAAGAAGAAGGTCGTTCGTATCGACGCTGTGGGTCAAGCTCACATCCACTCTTCTTTCAATAACATTATTATCTCACTAACTAACGCTGATGGTCAAGTAATCAGCTGGTCAAGTGCTGGTAAGATGAGGCTTCCCGCAGTAGTAAGAAGAACACTCCTTACGCTGCTCAGATGGCTGCTCAGGACTGCGCTAAGGTCGCTTACGATCTAGGTGTGCGCAAGGTTAAGGTATACGTTAAGGGTCCAGGTAATGGTCGTGAATCTGCTGTTCGTACGATTCATGCTGCTGGTATCGAAGTACTCGAAATCATCGACGTTACTCCACTGCCACATAACGGTTGCCGTCCTCCTAAGAGAAGAAAACCTTAGTAGACTAACTGACGTAAATATAATTACAGCGCAGAGATTACGAGAGCTCATGCCCGCCTCTCTCTTGAGGGGCTAGAGAGCTAGGGTGATTTAGATTGGCTATACTTTCATATTACCCTCTCCTCATAACCGGTCGCGGCTGCACCCAGCTCATCTATCGCTGGTGAGTGCTCTCAACGTAAGACAGCGCATTATAATAAGAAGAAAATGGCAAGATATACAGGTCCAAAATCTAAGATTGCTCGTAAGCTAGGTGCTCCTATCTTCGGCGCAGATAAGGTTCTAACTAAGAAGAACTATCCTCCTGGTCAGCACGGACAAAACCGCCGTCGTAAGACTAGTGAATATGGTGTTCAGCTCAAGGAGAAGCAGAAGGCTAAGTACACTTACGGTGTGCTCGAAAAGCAGTTCCGCAACCTCTTTGACAAGGCTCAACGTAGCAAGGGTGTTACCGGTGAGGTACTTCTTCAGCTTCTCGAGTGCCGTCTCGACAACGTTGCTTTCCGTCTAGGTCTAGCTCGTAGCCGTGCTGCTGCTCGTCAGCTCGTGTCTCACTGCCACATCGTTGTTGATGGTCAGGTTGTGAATATCCCTTCATATACAGTAAAGCCTGGTCAGGTAGTAGGTGTGCGTGAGCGTAGCAAGAGCCTCGAAGTAATCGAGAACTCTCTCGCTGGATTCAACCACAGCAAGTACGCTTGGCTTGAATGGGACAACAGCAAGATGGCTGGTACGTTCCTTCATATCCCAGAGCGTGCTGATATCCCTGAAGAAATCAAGGAACAGTTAATCGTCGAACTGTATTCTAAGAACTAATAATCTGACAGATCACATGGCAATACTAGCATTTCAGAGACCCGAAAACGTTATCATGATGGAGGCGACGAACTCATTCGCAAAGTTTGAGTTTCGCCCACTCGAGCCGGGCTATGGTATTACTATTGGTAATGCACTCCGTCGTATTCTCCTTTCCTCACTCGAAGGGTACGCTATCTCGTCTATTAAGATTGAGGGCGTAAATCATGAATTTGCTACTATTCCGGGTGTCTTGGAGGATGTTACTAACATTATTCTTAACCTTAAGCAGGTTCGTTTCTCTTCAATTGCTTTCGGGTACAGACGAAGAGACTGTTACCCTTGAAGTAGGTGGTGGCAAGACTGAGTTCCTTGCTGGTGACCTCTCTGCTAAGCTTTCTCACTTTCAGGTATTGAACCCTGAACTTGTTATTTGTCACATCGATGAAGAAAAGAGTTTCAGCATCACAGTGACTATCGACAAGGGACGTGGTTATGTGCCTGCTGATGAGAAGCACGGCAAGTACGATGATGTACAGGTACTAGCTATTGACTCTATCTACACGCCTATCCGCAATGTGAAGTACTTCACTGAGAACTATCGTGTAGGGTCAGAAGACTGACTATGAGAAGCTTTAATCCTTGAGATTACTACTGATGGTAGTATTCACCCTCAGGATGCGCTTAAGGAGTCTGCTCGTATTCTTATCGAGCACTTCTTACTCTTCACTGATAGAGAAATCTCTATTGAAGACCTTGCTACCGATGCTGATGATGAGGATGCTGCAGATGCTCAGGTGCGTGATTTACTTAAGCAAGAGCTTAGGATCTTGACCTCTCTGTGCGTGCACTCAACTGCCTACAAGCAGCTGAAATCCTAACTCTAGGTGATTTGGTACAAATCCAGAAGGAGGACCTACTCAAGTTCCGTAACTTCGGTAAGAAGAGCCAAGACGAACTGCAAGAACTGCTTGACCGCTTGAACTTGCACTTCGGTATGGATGTTAGTAAGTACAATTTAGATTAAAGACTAAAAATGAGACATAATAAGAAATTCAATCACCTTGGTCGTAAGAAGGCTCACCGCGAAGCTCTTCTCTCTAACATGGCTGCGTCTCTCATCCTACACAAGCGCATCTTTACTACGCTTGCTAAGGCTAAGGCTCTCCGTGTATATGTAGAACCAATGGTTACTCGTGCTAAGGAAGACTCTACTCACGCTCGTCGTGTTGTCTTCGCTGAGCTACAAAATAAGTATGCTGTTAAGGAACTTTTCAGCACTGTAGTTGCTAAGGTTGGCGACCGTCCAGGTGGATACACTCGTATCCTCAAGACTGGTAATCGTCTTGGTGACAACGCTCAGATGTGCTTCATCGAGCTTGTAGACTTCAACGCTACTTACGCTAAGGAAGAGAAGAAGGCTGCTAAGACTCGTCGTTCACGTCGTGGTAGCGGTAAGAGCGAAGCTGCTCCTGCTGCTGAAGCGTCTGCTGAATAGTCGTCAGACTAAGCCTTGTAAAATCCCCCAGTTGAGTGTTAAACTCAGCTGGGGGATTTTCTTATGTAGCGAGCGCTCTATTATGGAATAGTCTTATGATTTTTACGTATAGCGCTGTAATACAGTATCTTGTCGTTCTTGGGGGGTAAATAAGTGTTAAGCATGTTGTGTTGTTTGATAATTAGAGTAAAAGTGCCTATCTTTGCGGAGATTTGTCAATCTTGGGCTCTGATTTTAGATTGTGTTTAGGCCTTTAATCTCAGTGTTTTTAGAATAGATTAAATCTTGCTCATGAAGTCTATTGAGTAATGGCTAAAGTATAATATTTATAATAAAAAAACAAAATATCAGTTATTGAGTTAAATACTCAACTTATCCTTTATGGAGTATTTGAAAGAGAGCTATCAGTCGCCAGTTATAGAACTGATACGTATTCCTGCCAATTCAATTTTTGGCAGAGCTTAGTGTTCCCACAGAAGATATTATTGAAACTGAAGGTTATGAGCCAGATGACGAATTTTAGAAAAGTATTAGGTGCTTGCCTAGCCGTATTTGTGCTCATGGGAGTACAGTCGTGTAATCGTGATGTAGCTGAGCCTTCAAGCGTAGAGGGAAAGACTCAAGCCGAAGAAATTATTTACAAGGAAGGCACAGAGGAAATGCCTATTTCAGAGACCTTGACCTTTGATTTCTCTGAAGAAGAAAACCAACTGAAGGCTCTTGATGCTACGGTTGAGTGCGACCACAGGCTCGACTAACAAACATGCCGTAACGTATGCGAATAAAATACCTGTAGTCTGCATCGTGCGTAGTAATCAGGGTGACCCCGTTACTTATGTCAATGATGTTGAGATTATCAAGCAAGCCAATGGTACTTATAAGTTCGCTAAGGACCGTGTTCGTCTTCGTGCAGGTTCTACTCTTGCCCCTGGTAAGAAATGGTATCTGATGGTGGTAACCCAAAATGTCAAGATTAATAAGGATAATGGGGACTTGACTGTCAATGCTAATGGAAACGCTGAGACCTTATCTCCATCTGCTACTCGTGTGATGGATATTCCTTCGGCATCGCCTTGGATTGAACTCCCTATGTTCCCTAACGGACAGCCTAAGTGGTCTAAGGACTGGGATGCTAATCGCAAGGCAAAGAGACTAAAGCTCTATCCTCAGGGTGTACTCTGCCGTGCGACCTTGCGTCTTGATGATGCGTATAAGACCAAGCTTGGGAAGCGACAATGTAGACCTTAAAATCACTCAGCTTAAGGTCGTGTCTACTGCACTTAGCTTCTCGGGTAAGTTTAAGTTTGATGCGGCTTCTCTTCCTCCTATCACGGAAACTGAGAGACGTCCAACGATTAAGTGGGAGCCTACGCAGACAGCAAGTACCGCTCGTGAGTATCGTGCTTTAGATACTAATACTCCTGAATATCAGAAAGTCTTTAATGCTCCTAATGGAGGGTCTGTACTTCAAGTAAGTGGTAGTGGTTCAACAACAACGATTTTTGCGGATAGCAATAATCCTGCGAGAGTAAATAAAGCGACCTTGCCACAAGGCGTGCAGTCTATTCTCTTTTGGGCTGTGCCTGTAAAGGGTGCAACTAACCGCCATACAACGCTGATTGCCGAGACGGGCTCAAGCTCTTCGGCTAAGGTGCTCCAGCCTTCTCACACTTATATCTATGGTAGAAGCACACGAAGGATGCAGCTCAAGGTCGTGCTGTCTACTTCGATGCCGTATATTATAACCCATATACGCCCCTTGACTATATGGCGGAGTATAACGTGGCGCGTAAAGATCCCTTACAGTTCAAGCCTGGAGGTACGATTCCTCAAGGATGGTCGGGTGCTTTTGCCTCAGATCATACGCCCTAATTCGAGTACCTTCCTGCAGTGGTGGGATATAGATCATATTTCCCTCACCAAGGATAACCGTACTTACAGTAACCCAACGCACGGCCAGTTTCATAGCGTGATTCCTTATTCTGGCGATGCGGCTCTAAACTTGAAGGGTGGGGGGCCTGTTAATGATGCTTTGGTAATCGCTCAGTTGGGAGATGTAAAAAGTAATACTAAGTTCTCTTCTCGCAAGAAGCTCTGATGCTAACGTTCGCTATGCCTTGGCTTTGACAGACTTCAATAGTTCACAGAAGTATCGAGTGGCTTATAGATATGAATTGAAGGAGTATCGGGATATGTTCCCAGTCTACAACTTATCTTTGAAAAAGACCATCTTATATAGTCGCGTACAGAAAAAGAACGCCTCCTTATTTTGTTGATGCTGCTAAGTTTGAGACTGCTGGCCCTGTCGTTTATTACAAGAGAATAGAGATGGAGATCAAGTCCGTTCAATTGGGGGCAGACTTCATGGGATCAGTCGATGATATTGCCAATGAAGAATTTTTGGACTAATACAGCCAACCAACGCATAGAAAGGCGTATTCTTCCTCAGAGCTACTCAGCTTATCGTTCGTATCTATATCCAGATGGTATTGATGCTTCGGTGGGGCGTCGTATCAAGGAAGATATATTCAGGGGTATGGGGGTAATAACTGGGAGCTTCTTATGCGACTTTAGGTCGAGAAAATGAAGGATCGCCATTCTATCTCGGTGATAATATCCTGGCTATATTTGCTCCTTCGGCAGGTGTTTGGGCTAATGCCGATATGAGAGCAAGATCCGAGTATGTCGCTGTTCGTTTTTCTGTTCGTTTGTTCACCAAGCAGGAGCGATAAGAATACGTATCTCTACCCTAGAGTAGAGAATAGGAATTGATAAAACGGCGGTGCAAGAACTATTCTTGCACCGCCGTTTTGCTACTGCTTCTCAGGAGTGCGCCCCTTACAAGAGCAAAAAGCATCAAAACAACCAAGTAATTGATTGATGGTAAAAACGTAGATGAGCCCTGTAAGGGCGCTACTTCTTCATAGTCCAGGGCGCAAGCCCTGGGTTAGTCGATTGAAACACATTTATTGAGCCCCGTAGGGCGGCACAACCACAATGTAAAGTCAATACTTGCTCTGTTAGTGCCGCTCCTTGTTGGAGCTCTTAATTTTTGTGTCCTCTGTTTACCCAGGGTTCCATATCGGGCTTTGCCCTCATTCCACCCTGGGCTATGAAGAAGTATCGTGCCTACGGCACTCATAATGCGCTAGAATTTTTAATGCGCTTGTCCTGCTGATAACTCTCTAAAAATATTACATACAACTTCCTAAACTCAAAACCTCGGCGAAGTCTGTACAAACTTCAGCCGTAGTTTGTGCAGACTACACGTGTAGTCTCCAGAAAGGTAAATGCAAGTATCGATTTAAGTGTGCGTAAGTACGAATTTATTTACGTGTACTCACGAAAATGAGTACGACGTACTCACTTTGGTAAGTACGCGTACTTACGATAATGAGTACACGCACTTACTTGAGTATTTACGTGTAATTACTGAAGTGAGACCGCTGGGCGGTCTCACAGAGACAAGTTTTACTTGTTCTTTGATGGGGCTTTGCAGAATGCGGTAATCGCAAGGCATTGAGACTGAAGGCGACGGGAGTTTACTCTTGTAAATGACGGGGCCTGAATGTCGATAATAACGCAGCGAGTGCCGTATATGCAATACTCTTATTTTTTTATTTTTTTCGTATTATGCTGTAACACAGAGACTTTGTCGTTCTTGGGGGTAAATAAGTGTTAAGCATGTTGTGTCGTTTGATAATTAGATTAAAGATGCTTACCTTTGCAGAAATTTATCATTACTTAGTTCGGGTTTAGATTAAGTCTGAGTCTTTAATTGTTCATCATCGCAAAGCAAGTTAATCTCTACTCAGACCAATAAACTATTCTGAATTTTTAAGATTCAAGTGTAATTAAACAAACATCAGATTATCAAATTAAAAAAATTATCTCTTTATCACTTATGAAGTATTTGAAAGAGAGCTATCAGCCGCCAGTAGTAGAGCTGATGCGTATCCCTGCCCTAGATCAATTTTGGCAGAGCTTAGCGTTCCCACAGAAGAAACTATTGAAATTGAAGGTTATGAGCCAGATGACGAATTTTTAGAAAAGTATTAGGCGCTTGCCTAGCCGTATTTGTGCTCATGGGAGTACAGTCGTGTAATCGTGATGTAGCTGAGCCCTCAAATGTAGACGGGAAGGCTCAAGCGGAAGAAATTATTTACAAGGAAGGCACAGAGGAAATGCCTATTTCAGAGACCTTGAGTTTTGATTTCTCTGAAGAAGAAAACCAGCTGAAAGCGCTTGATGCTACGGTTAGTGCGACCACAGGCTCGACTAATAAGCATGCCGTAACCTATGAGCAGAAAATACCTGTGGTCTGCATCGTGCGTAGTGATCAGAATGACCCGATTACCTACGTCGATAATGTAGAGATTGTTAAGCAGTCTAATGGTACTTATAAGTTTGCTAAGGATCGCATTCATCTTGCTGAAGGCTCTACTCTTGCCCCAGGTAAGAAGTGGTATCTGATGGTAGTAACCAAGAATGCTTTTAATAAGAATAATGGCGAATTGTCCGTTAATGCAACTGAAGATTCCGAAAACTTATCGTCATCTGCTACTCGCAAGATGGATATTCCTTCGGCATCGCCTTGGATTGAGCTACCTACCTTCCCTAACGGACAGCCTAAGTGGTCTAAGGATTGGGAGGCTACTCGTAAGGCAAAGAGACTAAAGCTCTATCCTCAGGGTGTCCTCTGCCGTGCGACCCTACGCCTTGATGATGCCTATAAGGCAAAGCTTGGTGGCGACAATGTAGACCCTCAAGATTACTCAGCTTAAGGTGGTGTCTACTGCGCTTGAGCTTCTCAGGCAAGTTCAGGTTTGATAAAGGACTGCTTTGCCTCCTGTCACGCAGACAAGTGGTCGCCCAACATTAGAATGGGAACCTACACAGAAAGCAAGTACTGCTAAAGAATATCGCGCACTTGATGCCGATACGCCAGAATATCAAAAAGGTCTTCAATGCTTCTAATGGCGTACTTCAAGTAAGTGGTAGTGGCTCATCAACAACGATTTTTTTGCCGATAGCAATAATCCCTCTAGAGTAGATAAAAACGAACTTGCCAGAAGGTGTGCAGTCTATTATCTTCTGGGCTATACCTGTCAAGGGTGCTACGAACCGCCATACAACGCTGATTGCTGAAACGGGTTCAAGCACTTCGGATAAGGTGCTCACTCCTTCGCATACCTACATTTTATGGTAAGAAGCATACTAAGGATGCAGCCCAAGGTAGTGCTGTTTACTTCGATGCCGTATATTATAACCCATACACGCCCCTGGACTATATGGCGGAGTATAATATGATACGTCAATGGCCCAATCAATTTCATCCAGGAGGGAAGATACCTCAAGGTCCTTCTAATGTATTTGACACTAGTCATGGGGTAAACTCTTATACCTTTCTCCCTTGGTGGGATGTGGAAAAGACCTCCATCAATTCGGGGGGTAGGCATTATATGCGTCCGAATATATCCCAGTGGAATAGTATTATCCCTTTCTATGGATCTGCGGCAATTGATATGGAGGGTGGAGCCTCTGTTAATGAGGCGAATGTAGATGTTCAAGTTGGGACGATTGAGGGTCCCACTACGTTCTCTTCGCGCCTTGATGCTCAGAAGAAGGTTCGCTATGCTTTGGCTCTGACAGGTTTAGCTGGGGGACAGAAATATAGGACGGCTTACCGGTATGCAATGGAGTATGGAGAGCAAAGAGAGGTGACTACTCCTTATTTGAAACTTCAGAAGGAGGTCATCACTAGAAATGTTCAGCAAAGAACTCCTCCATATATAAAAGACCGAGATACGTTCGAATCTCATGATGCTATAAGGACTGCTACATTCCAATGGCGTGTTATGAGAATTGAAGCCGTACAGCTTGGTGCTGGTTTTGCTGGCTCTGTAGATGATATTGCAAATGAAGAGTTTTTGGAATAATACTCCTAACCAACGTAAAGAGATACGCCTACTCCCATCAAACTATACAGGCTATAGGGCCTATCTCATTCCTTCAATAGATCCTAGCCTAAGGCGTCAGGTAAGGGAAGAGTTCTATCGAGGGTATCATGTAGGGTTGGGGTGCTTCTTATGCATTTTATCCAAAAGACCCTACAGCTATCTATTTAGGGGATGATCTCTTAGCGATATTTGACGCGCCTAATGGTCGTTGGAGTGCTATGAGTATGAGAGATAATCTTCGTTATGTTGTAGGTGCTCGTTTCCCTGTACGACCATTTACAGAAGCAGGAGCGATAAGAATGCTTATCTCTCCCTAGAGTAGAGAATAAGGATTGATACAAAGGCGGTGCAAGAATTATTCTTGCACCGCTTTTTGCTATTCTTTCGCAGGAGTGCGCCCTTACAAGAGCGAAAGACTTGTTATAATAAATGTTATTACTTTTGTATTAACAAACGACTATTCAAAATGAAAGCAAGTATAATCAAGATTGGAAATAGCCGAGGGGTTATTATTCCTCAAGGCTTATTAAAAGCTCTAGGTCTCTGTGAGAGTAGCCCTATAACGCTTCAAGTGCATTCGGAGGGGATACTCATTAAGAAAGAGTCTGCTCGTGCTGGTTGGAGTGAGGCTGCTCAGATGATGCGTGCAAATAACGATGATGATTTGTTAATTCCCGAAGTATTCGAGGACGAAACTCTTGATGAGTGGTAATTTAGAGGCGACAATGAAACGATACGATATCTATTGGGTTGACCTAAATCCTACGCAAGGCTCTGAAATCAATAAGACGAGACCTTGCGTTATCATTGAGTCCTGATGAATTAAATGAGCATCTGAGTACGGTTGTTATTGCTCCCTTAACTTCTCAAATAAGAGTGTATTACCCTTTTTCGGCTGACGGTCAGTGTCAAAAGGAAAAGAGGGCAAATAGCCATTGACCAAGTTAGGGTTATTGATAAAAAAACGGCTAAAAAGGTCGCTTAGATAGGCTTACAGCCGACGATGCACAAAAGGCTCCGTAAGCTCCTCTCTGAGATGTATTGCACGGAATAGGGTCGTTCAGTAACTATGCTTGTCATTCATCAATCTTTAGTCTTCACTTATCGCAACATCTATCTAAACGCATCTAAAATAAAGCATACGCTTCCTAAACTCAAAACCACGGCGAAGTCTCCAGAAAGGTAAGTGCAAGTATCGATTTAAGTGCGCGTAAGTACGAATTTATTTACGTGTACTCACGGAAATAAGTACACCGTACTCACTTCGGTAAGTACGCGTACTTACGATAATGAGTACACGCACTCACTTCAGTATTTACGTGTACTTATCAATGGAATTTAACTAACATCCGAACTTGGTTTTACGTTCTGTTAGTGCCGCCCCTTTGGGGCTCAATAGATGTGTTTCAATGATTAACCCAGGGCTTGCGCCCTGGGCTATGCAGGAGTGTCGCCCTTTCAGGGCTCTTCCATTCCTATGTAATGTATAACCCCAAATGAGTTTGTGTTTGTGCTGGCTTGCGGTGGAAAGGTTCATTATTGGATTGGGTTGCGGTCGTTGCGTGTTCGTTGGGTCGGATATGTTGATGTATTGAAATGTGTTTGCGTTAAAAAAATTGAATGGATATAATTGTGTTTGGCTTGGGTGCGGAGCGTGTTTTTGCCCTTTCAGGGCTCATCTCAATCTATTGATGTAAGTGAAATAATTTTGCGTCGCAAGGTTCGTGGAATTTACCCTTTCAGGGCTTTTTGCGGACTAATTTAATCGTCTATCTGTTGGATTTATTGGGCAATGCAGGTATGAGTGCCTTTAGGGCACGATACTTTTTCATAGCCCAGGGTGTAATGAGGGCAAAGCCCGAAATGAAACCCTGGGTACACCTGAACAAAAGCGGATTGAGCTCCGTAGGAGCGGCACTAACAGAATAAAAAAATATTGTTAAGCCCGTCAAGATGATTATATTTGCGTTATACAAAGCATCATACAATATGGGACAATCTATTTCTCAACTTTATGTGCATTTAGTATTTCACATTGCATATAACTCGCCTAAAAATACAGGGCGAAGACATCAATCGCCTATATCACTATATTAATAGCTATACTGATTCTTTGAGGTGTCCAATCCTTGCTATCGGAGGAATGCCTGACCATATACACATACTTCTAAATTTAGGTAAAGACTTAGCTATAAGTGAATTTGTTCGAAATATAAAAGGCAAATACATCTAGATGGTTGAAAACAATAAATCCTCATTATCGTCTTTTTTTCTTGGCAAAATGGCTATGGAGCATTTTCAGTCAGTCCCTCTGGTATTGAGCGAACAATCAAATACATCAGAAACCAGAACGAACATCATCGATACCGAACTATGGAAGAAGAGGTAAAGTGGTTACTTGAATGCTGCAACAGCCATATCTCCAAGATTAAATGTTAGTGCCGCCCCTAAAGGGGCTCAATAGATGTATTTCAATGATTACCCCAGGGCTTGCGCCCTGGGCTTTGAAAAAGTGTCGCCCTTTCAGGGGCTCATTGCAGAACTAACTTAATCGTCTATCTGTCGCAAGCTGTTGGATTTCGTGGGCTATGCAGGAGTGTCGCCCTTGCAGGGCTCATCTAGGTCTTTCCAATTACTTGGTTGTTTTCATGCGCTTGCGCTGGCTTGCCCTCAGGCAGGGGGCTTACAGACTCAGCTATTATTCGTATCTTTGCAAAGATTTAATTTTAGGAATGTTATAGTCATATCTGAGGTGTGGGTATGACTCATGTTGAATTATTAACTCGAATGGCATTAAAAAGAATACTTTACATCTCTCAAGAGATTTATCCTTATGTAGAGCAGTCGGAAATCGCTAAGGTTTCACGTGAACTGCCAGAGTATATGCAGCACTATGATAAAAATGAAGTGCGCTTGTTTATGCCTCGTTACGGCACAATTAACGAACGTCGTAATCAACTGCATGAAGTGCAGAGGTTATCAGGTATTAACCTAACTATCGACAACAGAGACCATCCCCTTATTGTTAAGGTAGCATCTATTCCATCGGCTCGTATGCAGGTTTATTTCCTTCATAATGACGACTTCTTCAAGCGTAAAACTGGCTTGGAAGTATCTGCGAAGGGCCCGAATGATAATGACGAACGCTCACTATTCTTTGTTCAGGGAGTGTTTGAGACAATTAAGAAATTGCGTTGGGAGCCGGGCTTTATTCATTGCCATGGTGCATTTACAGCTCTGTCTATGCTTTATCTGCGCAAGGTTTATAACCAAGATGAAGCGCTCAATACTGCGAAACTCGTTGTGAGCGTTTATAATGAAGAGCAAGCAGTGGAAATACCTACAGACCTCTTTGCCAAGCTAAAGAGCGATGGTATTGCAGAAGAAGATTATGCAGTGATGGAGGGTAAGACGGATTACGAAGCACTGATGAAGCTCGCTATTAGTCATGCCGATGCAGTGGTGCAGGGGTAGTGAGCAGATTAGCCCCTAGTCTAGCCGATTTTATCGCTAAGAGTGGTAAGCCTTTCCTTGCTTACCCCGGTGCAGAACACCCAGCAGAGGTTTACAACAACTTTTACGAACAGTTATAATAAGGTCATGAAAATGATGGCACGTGCAGTAGTTGGCTTAGGGCTTTCACTAGCTCTACTAGCAAGCTGCGATGATACGCTTTCGAACTTAGGGGAGAGCGTGCAGACTCCACGAGATAAGGTGGAGAGTGAGCAGTATCAGCTCCAGTTTGAAGCGTCTACGGAGGTTCAGCCTGATGTGTATAATGGATTTAGCACTGATGGTCTTTTAGGAGCTTATGCAGATGCTACCTATGGCGACTTTAAGGCTGACTTTGCCACACAACTACGCACGGCTCCGGGCTTTTCGTTCTCGCACACGCCCGAAGGAGGAAAGATAGACAGCGTAAGACTTGAGTTATTATTGCCTCGAGGGAGGGTTTCTTAGGTTCTTCTCGTGCGCCTATGCAGGTATCTGTCTATGAGCTTCCTGCCGGATTTACTGGGGGAGAGCGTAGCAAGCAAGAGCTATCGAGCTATGCCGAGCCTTCACGTTTGCTAGGTGAGCAGATTGTACGCTATGCGAGTGATACGGTGCGCCGTGTCGTACAGAAGTCAGCAGTCGCTTACGCTATTAGCCTTAAGCTATCTAATGAACTTGGTCAGCGTCTGTATGATCGCTCACGCACAAGCCCCTAGCGACTTCGATACTCAAGAGAGCTTCTCTAAGAAGGTTCTAGGCGGTTTGTATATAACCACAAGTGCAGGGCGAGGAGCTGTGCTCAAGGTTCAGACTACAAACTTAGTCGTACACTATCACTACAAAGAGGGCGACAGCATTCGCCATGGTCGTGAGGCTTTTATCAATACGAGAGTCTCACGAGCCGTATAGATGGTATTGAGCATCAGAACTTAAATGCGCTCCTTGATCCTCAAAGTCATTACCTCTATAGCAAAGGTCCAGCAGGCGTTCTGCCAGCTATCCGCCTTGCTCATACAGAGCTTGAACGCTTACTCCAAAATCAGCCTAAGGATATTCAGATAGGTAAGGATCGCTCGATAGCAGACACTCAGTTTAAGTTGGAAATAGATAATCCAGCTAATTTGAGCCTTGACCCTCCTCCTTATATGATGCTGATGCCAAAGGATTCATTGGCTACTTACTTTAAGAAAGGCCTTACTGAGCGTACGGCAGCGGCAGTGAGTTACCTAAGCTCGGCTTATGTAGCTAATGCCAAGTATTACAACTTCAGTAATATCAGTAGATTGCTTACAGAGCACCTCAAGCATCATGCGAGTTATAATGGCTCTAAGTGGGTGGTTGATGCCGATTTGGAGTTGAGAGTTATTCCCGTAGAGCGTCAGGTGGCTAACTCAGGTAATGGCGTTGTAACTACAGCGGCTATTCATGAATATCTCTTCCCTAGCTCTGTGCGCTTCAAGAAAGATGCTGCCGCTCTGAAGATAGGCGTCACAGTATCTAAGTTTAAGTAATAGCATATTCATCAAAATAATCCTAGAAGTTATGAGTATCAAGCTAAGGTTAATCATACTGAACTTCTTGCAGTTTGCCGTTTGGGGCGCGTACCTCATTTCTATGGGTCGCTATTTGGGCTCAATAGGTTTTAGTGGCGTTCAGATAGGCTCTTTCTATGGCATGCAGGGTATCGTCTCTCTGTTTATGCCGGCCTTAATGGGTATTGTGGCGGATAGATGGATACCAGCACAGAGATTGCTCGGTATTTGTCACCTCTTGGCTGCCCTCTTCATGTGTGGAGCTTGGGCGTACACGCATCAGGTTGAGTCTGTTCAGTACTTACCACTCTATATCCTATACAGCTTAAGTGTGGCTTTTTTATATGCCTACTATAGCCTTGTCCAACTCGGTGGCTTACTCTGTGCTAGAGTCTAATGGCTTAGACCTAATCAAGGAGTTCCCCGTAATCCGTGTTTTTGGGACTGTCGGCTTCATCTGTATGATGATTTTGGTGAGCGTTCTTGGCTTGGAGGCTACTAGCTTTCAGTTCTTGGGCTCGGCTTTTAGTAGCCTTGCTCATGTTTGCCTATACCTTTACTTTTGCCACATTGCCCTGTGAGTAAGTCGGAGGGTAAGGGGCTTGTAGATGCTTTGGGACTTAGAGCTTTTGCGCTCTTCAAGCAACCTAAGATGGCACTCTTCTTCGTCTTCTCAATGCTTCTAGGTGTTTGTTTGCAGATAACTAACGGTTTTGCAAATCCTTATCTTGGAGCTTTTAATGATGTAGCTGAGTATGCAGGTACCTTCGGGGTAACGCATAGCAATATCCTTATCTCTGTCTCTCAAGTGTCGGAGACACTCTGTATCTTGCTTATTCCTTTTGCGCTTAAGCGTTTCGGTATCCGCAATGTGATGCTGATAGCTATGTGTGCGTGGGTACTGCGCCTTTCGCTCTGCTTAGGCCTCGGTAATCCGGGTTCGGGTGTTTGGCTCTTCCTCTTGAGTATGATTGTTTACGGAGTGGCTTTTTGACTTCTTCAATGTGTCGGGCTCTCTCTTCGTGGATAAAGAGACAGATAACTCTATCCGCTCAAGTGCGCAAGGACTGTTTATGATTATGACTAATGGTATCGGTGCTACGATTGGTTCGTTTGCTGCAGGTGCTATCATTGACCACTTTGTCAATAATCAAACGGACGCTCTTGCTAAAAATACATGGGTGGCAGACTTCATGGCATATCTTTGCGGCTTATGCAGCCCTTGTCGCCGTGCTCTTCACTCTAATCTTCCGCTACAAAGATGATACAGCAAGTAGCCACTAAGCCATCGCTTAGTGGCTCTCGCCTTTCATGAATACAAGATTTTTGAAAGATTTATATCGGTTTATAAGACGTTATGTACCGCCCTATAAGCGGTATCTCCTTCTAAGTGTAGTCGCTAATATCATTAGTGCGATACTTAATCTAGTTGCTTTTGCCCTTGTGATGCCCATCTTGCGCATACTCTTCCAAATAGATGAGCGTGCTAAGGGGCTTATGGATTTTGCGGACATCTCCTTCCTGAATGTACGAGATTGGTCACGAGCAGCAGATATTCTCAATAATAATTTCTCTTACTACATCGGGCAATTAGCCGAGAGCCATGGTATTCCCTATACGCTCATGCTCTTGAGTGTTTATCTAGTCGTGATGACTGGGCTAAAGGTGGGGAGTGCTTATCTAGCTCTCTATGCGATGATACCCTATCCGCACAGGTATTGTGCGTGATATGCGTGTGTCTCTGTATGACAAGATCCTTGCACTTCCTCTAGGCTATTTTTTTCTAGTGAGCGTAAGGGCGATGTGCTAGCTCGTATATCGGGCGACGTAGCCGAGGTGGAGAACTCGATTATGAGTAGCCTTGACTTAGTGCTGAAGAACCCAATCATGATAATCGTCTACTTGGGTAGCATGATTCTCATCAGCTGGAAGCTCACGCTCTTTGTCTTTATTCTCCTGCCGATAGCAGGCTTTATTATGGGGCGTGTGGGGCGTATGCTCAAGCGTGATAGCCTGACTGTGCAGTCGCTATGGGGGAGCGTCTTGAGTATGACAGAGGAAACGCTCGGAGGCTTGCGTATTATCAAGGCTTTCACGAGTGAAGTATGGATGAGCAAGCGTTATAGAAGGCTAATGACCGCCATCGTCAGAGTACGATGTCGCTCTTTAGACGTCAGCAACTAGCGCATCCGATGAGTGAGTTTCTCGGAACCATGACCATTGCGATAGTGCTTTGGTATGGCGGAGTGCTTATTGTCAGCGGTAGTGGAGGCATTGACGCTTCTACATTTATTTACTATCTCGTTATTTTCTATAGCCTAATCAATCCGCTGAAGGATTTGTCTAAGGGCTTTTATGCCATACGCAAGGGTATGGGCTCGGTGATGCGTATTGATGAGATTATGCAGGCAGAGAATAGTATTCAAGACCCTGAGAGTCCTCAAGAATTGAGATTTGAGGAATGTATCGAATTGCGTCATGTCTCATTCCGTTATGAAGATAAATGGGTTCTGCGTGATATCAATCTCACTATTCCTAAGGGACATACAGTCGCCTTGGTAGGGCAGAGTGGTAGTGGTAAGACAACGCTTGTAGACCTAATACCTCGCTTCTATGATGTGGAAGAGGGGGCGATTTTGGTTGATGGTACAGATGTGCGTGCCTTGAAGCTCACAGACCTAAGAAGCCTAATTGGGAATGTTAATCAAGACCCCATTCTCTTTAATGATACGATTGCTAATAATATATCCTTCGGAACAGACGATGCGCAGCAGGCTGATATTGAGCAGGCGGCACGCATCGCCCACGTTGATGAGTTTGTAGAGCGTATGGCTGAGGGCTACGAGTCTAATATCGGAGATAGAGGTAGTAAGCTCTCAGGCGGACAGCGTCAGCGACTCTCGATTGCTCGTGCGGTGTATAAGAACCCGCCGATTATGATACTTTGATGAGGCTACGAGCGCACTCGATACCGCTAGTGAGCGACTTGTTCAAGAGGCTCTTGAGGACTTGATGCATAGCCGTACGACTATTGTTATTGCGCATAGACTATCGACCATTATCAATGCTGATATGATATGCGTTCTGCATGAAGGGCAGATTGTAGAGCAGGGCAAACACGACGAATTATTGGCTAAGGGTGGATATTATACACAGCTATATAATATGCAGTTGCGCTCCAAAGATGAGCAATAGTTGGATATGTCAGAGGTAATAGCGTCATACTGGAGTCTGGAAGAGACAGCAGAGGGCTTATATTCAGAGCTAAGGAGTAAGTTCATTGCCTATGTTATCCCTGTAAGAACAGAGGAAGAAGCGCTTGCAGAGGTCGCTCGCTTGAGGCAAAAGTATTACGATGCACGCCATGTTTGCTGGGCTTATCGCTTGGGCATAGATGGGGAGACGACACGCAGTAATGACGATGGAGAGCCTTCGGGAACGGCAGGTAAACCTATCCTTGGTCAGCTGTTGAGTGCTAATGTTACGGAGGTTGTAGCCGTTGTTATTCGCTATTTTGGAGGCGTTAAGCTCGGCACATCGGGGCTTATAGAGGCTTATAGAGAGGCTACACGAGAAGACTCTCTACCGCCAAAAAGGTTGAACGCATCGTGGAGCGTGCGTTTACTGTTGCTTTTGGCTATGAGCTGATGGGCGAGGTTATGCGTTTGGTCAAGGATTGGGACGCGCGCGTTTTGGAGCAGGAGTTTCTGGAGAGTTGTCGCTTGTCCTTGAGTCTGAGAGCTGATGAAGCGCCTAAGCTCTTCGGTCGCCTAGAGCAAATCTACGGAACGACTCTAGCGTGGAGCGATGAGGAATAGGCAGTAAAACTCTGTAACCAAAAATAAAATAGGCTGTATTAAGGATTTCTCCTTAATACAGCCTACTTGCTTAATGTGCTATGAAGCACCGCTTAGTAGAGACCGCTGGACGGTCTCCAAAATGACAAGTTTTACTTGTTCTTTTGTGGGGCTTTGCAGAATGCGGTAATCGCAAGGCATTGAGACTGAAGGCGCAGGGAGTTTACTGATGTAAATGACGGGGCCTGAATGTCGAAAAATAACGTAGCGAGTGCCGTATTATGCAATGGTCTCTAGTAGCTTAGCTCAAGCATCGCACTGAATAGACGTAGAGGGTCGCCAAAGAGCGCACAACTTGATGCAAGGGCAGAGTAGTTGGGTTGCAATACTCCTCGATAAACCTCTTCACCATTGAGACGAACTGTAATCTCTTGGTCTAGATTAACAAGTTGTCGGCTTAGATAAAGACGAATTTTTACCGCCCGTAGCCTCTGTGTACGAACGTGTGAGTCTAAGAGGGAGTGACCACATTTCAGTGGCTCAGTGGTGTGATACTTAGGAATGCGTATTCTTAAATCAATCGTCTGTCCTTTGATTTCTTCTTCGTAGTAACAGCGTTCTGTTTGGTTGGCAGGGGCGTTTGAGTGGCTCAAGATTATAAAAGCCCTTACGATATTGGTTATCTACAGGATAATCTTCCCAATGCACTGTCTTAGGTTGTGCTGTGCGTGCATATTGTCTGAGCCAAAGGGGTTGTTGGGGAATAGTCAATACCGTGTCCACGCCCAGGGATAACCTCTATTCTGTGTTTGAACTTGCCGGGGTACATTTGCTCAAGTTTGTCAAAAGCCTCTTTCGCTTTTTGAGTAAATTGATTGCGATAGAATTGTGTGTCATTGGCTCCCGTACGTAGTGAGAAAGCAATGTGTTCGCAGTTCTCCACTGGAGCATTAGGAAGAGGTTCGCCCCCAGCCATCGGACCTGCACCAGCAAGATAGTCTGCATAGTAAGAGGCTAAGCGTTGAGTACCATAACCACCTTCCGAAATGCCAAAGATGTAAATGCGGTGCGGGTCAACTTCTCCAGAGGCTAGTGATAATCTAAATAAGCGTTCCCACGCAAATTGTTTAGAGCTTTGCCACCAGCGATATAATCCGCCCTCATTAGGAATTTGAGGAATGAAGTAGAGCGAAGGTCCATCTTGGAATGACGATGCTAGCTGTAAGCCCGTTGCCCATTCTTGGTCTTTGCTCCCCGAGCCGTGCATATAGACGAAGAGGGGAAAGCCTTCGTTAGGCTTAGCTCCTTTATAACCCCAATAGAATGGTAGTACGGCTGGATAACGATTGCCTCCATCAAATTCATCAGGCAGTACCCATTGGTTGCGTGGCATTGAGCTGATTTGAAGCGTTGTCTTATTAGGAAGATATTGGCGGATGTCGGAGCTATTAGCTTCTTTCCAAATATTCCATACTTCTTGCTCGGCTTGCTCAAGCTGTTGAGCTGTTAGGACGCCTTGTGGTACGTTAGCCTTTGTGCCAGCGAGATGACTGCGGAAGAATTGGAGCATCTCTTGAGAGATGTTGCTTTGTTCTTTCTTTTCGGGCTCTTTTGCTCCTTCTTAGTTGAGCTTCTGAGGTTTGATTTCAGGTTTAGGTTCTGTGGCTGGGTGGGTACCACAGCTAAGCAGTAGTAGACTACCCGTAATCAGGGTAACAAATTGATGTTTCATTTGAATTAACTGTATTTGTATATATTTCTATGAGCGAAGATAATTATTTATCTATGCTTTAGCAATAAGAGGAGTTGTACAAGTCTTCGTTAGCAGTCTCAAGTAAGCAGGGCAAGCGGATCAAAAATTCAGGCGTATTATGAGTGCCGTAGGCACGATACCCCTGCAAAGCCCAGGGTGTAATGAGGGCAAAGCCCGAAATGGAACCCTGGGATAAACATGGACACAAAAAAATAAGAGCTCCCGCAGGAGCGGCACTATAACGCGAGCATTTGTCTTGGTCTACTAGGGAGTGCCGCCCCTTTGGGGCTCAATAGATGTGTTTCATCGATTAACCCAGGGCTTGCGCCCTGGGCTATGCAGGAGTATCGCCCTTACAGGGCTCATCTACGTCTTCCCAATCAATATACTTTATTATTTCGATACGCTTGCCCTGTCAAGTAAGTGCTTCGTACTCGTTGTCGTGAGTACGAGGTACTCATTTTTGGTAAGTACGCGTATTTACACAAGTGAGTACGTTGTACTTAATTCAGTAAGTACACGTAAACACTTTCGTAAGTACACGCACTTAAATTTGTAAGTACGTAGCACTTTCTGGAGACTTCAGCTGAAGTCTGTACAAACTTCAGCCGTAGTTTGTACAGACTACACGTGTAGTCTGTACAGCCTTCGCCGAGGTTTTTGAGAATAGGAAACGTGTTTGCTGTTTTTTTAGTCCTTGGGAATTTAATCTTATCATCGCTCAAAAGTCTAGTTTTCTTTCTTGTGCCTTTCATGGGACTTATTGCATACTAGCAAGTGTAGTTTATTGGGTTCAGCTTCTGTCAACTATCGTATTACTATCCACCGGAGACAAAAACTCTGAAAAATAATTTTCCTCAGTTAAACCTCTGTATTTAATGAGTTTAATGAAATACAGCGACACGCCCAGAAAAAAATAATTTGCAGAAATATTTGGAGGGAAAAGAAAAAGTTTGTATTACCTTTGCACTCGCAAACGACAGGGAAAGCCGACGCAAGCGAGCAGGGGCGGTCGGGAGTGAAAAAGGCTTAAGACGACGAAAGCCGATAAGGTTAGTCAGGCAAGCGATTGCGACTAATTGACATTAGAGAGATCTTTGAGATATTTGATATTGACAATTTATACAGAAGTGTAGTACAAGAAACGTTTAGAGAAATCTAACCGTCAATTGAAGACTAGGTAACAAAAACTCTGATAAATAACGAAAGGAAAGACATCCTAAATAAGCCAGACAAAGAAACAAACAAATCAAAAATATAACAGTGAAGAGTTTGATCCTGGCTCAGGATGAACGCTAGCGATAGGCTTAACACATGCAAGTCGAGGGGCAGCACAAGGTAGCTTGCTATCTGGGTGGCGACCGGCGCACGGGTGCGTAACGCGTATGCAACTTGCCCTATACAGGGAGGATAACCCGTCGAAAGACGGACTAATACTGCGTATGCTCACAGCTTGGCATCAAGTGGTGAGGAAAGAAATTCGGTATAGGATAGGCATGCGTCCCATTAGCTTGTTGGTGAGGTAACGGCTCACCAAGGCAACGATGGGTAGGGGAACTGAGAGGTTTATCCCCCACACTGGTACTGAGACACGGACCAGACTCCTACGGGAGGCAGCAGTGAGGAATATTGGTCAATGGGCGGGAGCCTGAACCAGCCAAGTCGCGTGAAGGATGACTGTCTTATGGATTGTAAACTTCTTTTATACGGGAATAACAAGAGTCACGTGTGACTCCCTGCATGTACCGTATGAATAAGCATCAGCTAACTCCGTGCCAGCAGCCGCGGTAATACGGAGGATGCGAGCGTTATCCGGATTTATTGGGTTTAAAGGGTGCGTAGGCGGTTTGTTAAGTCAGCGGTGAAATCTAGAGGCTCAACCTCGAAACTGCCGTTGAAACTGGCGAACTTGAGTGTAGATGAGGTAGGCGGAATTCGTGGTGTAGCGGTGAAATGCATAGATATCACGAGGAACTCCGATTGCGAAGGCAGCTTACTAAGGTACAACTGACGCTGAAGCACGAAAGCGTGGGTATCAAACAGGATTAGATACCCTGGTAGTCCACGCAGTAAACGATGATAACTGGGCGTATGCGATATACAGTATGCTCCTAAGCGAAAGCGTTAAGTTATCCACCTGGGGAGTACGCCGGCAACGGTGAAACTCAAAGGAATTGACGGGGGCCCGCACAAGCGGAGGAACATGTGGTTTAATTCGATGATACGCGAGGAACCTTACCCGGGATTGAAATGTAGATGACAGGCGGTGAAAGCTGCTCTCCTTCGGGGCATCTATGTAGGTGCTGCATGGTTGTCGTCAGCTCGTGCCGTGAGGTGTCGGCTTAAGTGCCATAACGAGCGCAACCCCTGTCTACGGTTGCCATCAGGTAATGCTGGGAACTCCGTAGAGACTGCCGTCGTAAGGCGTGAGGAAGGTGGGGATGACGTCAAATCAGCACGGCCCTTACATCCGGGGCGACACACGTGTTACAATGGTATGGACAGAGGGCAGCCACTTGGCGACAAGGAGCAAATCCCTAAACCGTATCACAGTTCGGATTGGAGTCTGCAACTCGACTCCATGAAGCTGGATTCGCTAGTAATCGCGCATCAGCCATGGCGCGGTGAATACGTTCCCGGGCCTTGTACACACCGCCCGTCAAGCCATGGGAGTCTGAGTACCTAAAGTCCGTAACCGCAAGGGTCGGCCTAGGGTAATACAGGTGACTGGGGCTAAGTCGTAACAAGGTAGCCGTACCGGAAGGTGCGGCTGGAACACCTCCTTTTTGGAGACTTGTTTAGGTATCCTTCGTTAAGAGTAGGTTACTAGAATAATGAGGTTAGAGTCCTAAACGGACTACACTCTGTGTCGATATCAATGACAGTCCTATAGCTCAGTTGGTTAGAGCGCTACACTGATAATGTAGAGGTCGGCAGTTCAAATCTGCCTGGGACTACATTATCTATAGCACCACTGCTATATGATTCGGGGGATTAGCTCAGTTGGCTAGAGCACCTGCCTTGCACGCAGGGGGTCATCGGTTCGAGTCCGATATTCTCCACTTTTTTTCCATAAGATTGTTTTTTTGGGGATACCTTTTTATTAGGTGTCCCTCTTTTTATTTGGCCTAGTATCAAAAACTTATCTTCTCTTCTCCAGGGTAACTGCATCAAAAATAATAAAGTGATTGGGAAGATGTAGAGGAGCCCTGCAAGGGCGACACTCCTGCATAGCCCAGGGCACAAGCCCCTGGGTTAATAGTCAATCAACATATATTGAGCCCCAAAGGGGCGGCACTACTCTGTCCAAAACAAATGCTCGCGCCGAAAAGTGCCAGCTCCTGCGGAGCTCTGATTTGTTTTATCTGTACGTACCCAGGGTTTCATATCGGGCTTTGCCCTCATTACACCCTGGGCTTTGCAGAGGTGTCGTGCCTAAAAGGCACTCGCAAGGCAGAAGTTTAGCTGTCCCTAAATTTTTGATGCGGTTGCCCTGTCTCTTCTCTTCTTATAGTAGATTATTCATTTAATATTTGTAACTTTGTAGGCGCAAGCAATAAAAGCATGCGTAAGAAATAATATTAAGATTAACTAATGGCAACTAAGATCAGATTGCAGAGACACGGTCGTAGAGCATATGCGTTCTATCGTATCGTTGTTGCAGACAGTAGAGCACCACGTGATGGTAAGTTTATTGAGAAGATTGGTACCTACAACCCTAATACTAATCCAGCCACAGTAGATTTGAACTTCGAACGTGCTCTTTATTGGCTTAACACAGGTGCACAGCCAACGGATACTGCTCGTAATATCCTTTCGCACGAAGGTGTACTTCTTATGAAGCACCTACAAGGTGGTATTAAGAAGGGTGCTTTCGGTGAGCTGAAGCACAGGCTAAGTTTGAAGCATGGACCAGGAAGCGCGATGAGCAAGTTGGTGCAGTGAAGGCTGGCCTACAAGCTGAAAAGCTTGCTGCAGCTAAGGCAGCTTTCGAAGCTGAAGTAGCAGCGAATAAGGCTAAGGCTGAAGTTGTAGCTCAGAAGAAGGCTGCAGCTCTTGAAGCAGAAGCTTCAGCATCAGCAGAAGAAGCTACTGAAGAAGTAGCAACAGAGGAGACATCAGCAGAGTAATAAGTATATAAGCAATACAGAATAAAAAAACTCTGATGTTTTTTTAACAATGAAGACGGGATACGACAAGCACTCCATGGGGTGTGTCGTACCTGTCTTTTTGCTTTTAATTAGGTGATAACCGAATCATTAAATAGATTTATGACGAAACAACTACTATGCGTTAGTGCTGGTATGCTCCTTTTCGGAGTGAGCATGGCTGAAGCTCAGGTAACAACATCAAGCATTAACGGAACGATTACAGACAGTAAGACCAAGGAAACGCTTATCGGTGCTTCTGTCGTTGTACGCCACATGCCTACGGGTACAGTTTATGGAGCAGCTACCAATGCTAAGGGTAACTTCTCTATCCAAGGTCTTCGCCCTGGTGGTCCTTACACTGTAGAAGTGTCTTATGTAGGCTACAAGACTGTAAAGATTCAGAATCTTTCTCTCTCTCTTGGTGAGACAGAGACGCTCAACGTTAAGCTTACTGATGATAATCAGCTTAGCGAAGTCCTCGTAACGGGTAAGAAAACAAACTCGCTTAATGCTACACGCACAGGTTCGGCTACAAGCTTTAACCGTGCAGCTATGGACCGTGTTCCTACGGTTAGCCGTAGCATATCAGATATTGCTCGCCTTACTCCTCAGGCTAATGGTACTGGTTCGTTTGCAGGTGCTAACAGCCGCTATAACAGCTTTCCCAGATTGACGGTGCCGTAAATAATGACGTCTTCGGTCTAGGGTCAAAGTGGTAAGAATGCTATTTCTCTTGAAGCTATTGACGCTCTACAAGTGGTTATTGCTCCTTTTGATGTACGTCAGAGTGGCTTTACTGGTGCTGGTATGAACGCTATCACCAAGAGCGGTACAAATACTTTTCCATGGTTCTGCTTATGACTACTATTATAATCAGGATTTCTATGGCACTACAGCTGGTCGCGATATTAAGGAGCGTAGAAGCTTTAATGACCAGTATGAAAATACTGTAGGTTTTACCGTAGGTGGTCCTATTGTTAAGGATAAGCTCTTCTTCTTCGCCAATGGCGAATATATTAAGAAGCTCACGCCAGCGACATTTATTCCTGGTGATGGCTTGTCTAAGATTAAGAAAGATGAAGCTGATAAGGTAGAGAAGAAGCTTTAAGGACTTAGGCTATGATGCTGGAGGTTATCTAGGACACAATGTGCCAGAAGAAACTTACAAAGCACTTCTTCGTTTGGACTGGAACATCAATGCGGCTAACCACCCTGACAGTGCGTTATAGCCACATTCTCGATGACCAGTTTAACTTTAGCAATAGCCCAACGCAGCTACTATTCCGTAACTTTGGTTATGGTAAACGTAGCATCACGAATACAATCGTATCAGAGCTGAACACACGTTTTAGCAACAGCCTTTCAAATGAATTGCGTGTAAGCTATAGCGGTATCCGTGATAATCGTACTTTCAGTGGTAAGCCATTCCCTGCTGTTCAGATAGACCTTGCAGGAGGGAAGCCGTATCCGCGCAGGGATTGATGCTAATACGCCTCTAAATGAACTCGGTCAGGATATTTTCTCTTTGACAAATAATTTGACTTGGACGAAGGGTAACCATACATTTACATTTGGTACGCATAATGAGCTCTTCAAGATGCGCAACCTCTTTGTTCCTAATGCTTATGGTTACTATGAGTACCGAAATCGCAAGTTCAAAGATGCTAATGGTAAAGAAGTTTCTGTCCTTGGTCTTGATGACTTCCTGAACATTGGTACAGCGCAAGAAGTAGGACCTAGCCTTTATCGCCAAAATGAGAGTTAATACAAATGTTACTGGTGACGCTCGTTGAGGCTCTGAGTTCTGGGCTGGTCAGGTAAGCTTGTATGCTCAAGATGATTGGAAGGCTAGCGACAAGCTACGTCTAACTTATGGTTTGCGTGTAGATGCTCCATTCTTCATTGATAATCCTACAGAGAACCCAGCATTCAATAATAGCCAGGTTGCTAAGGATTATGGGGTGACAAATAATTATCTGCCTAAGATTACACCTCTATTCTCTCCTCGTATTGGCTTCCCGTTACAATGTAGATGATGAGCGTCTCTACGTCGTACGTGGGGAACGGGTATCTTCACTGGTCGTGTGCCTTTCGTATGGATTTCTAACAGTTTCTCAAACTCAGGTGTTGAGTTTGCTAGCACTGAGCGCAGAGGTAAGGATGTTTTTCGACAATGTGCGTTTTACTCCAGACCCAATGAATGCAGTTGGAGATAAGAACTTCGTTGCTGGTTCAAGTCTGATTAACCTTGCAGCGAGAGACTTTTAAGTATCCACAGGTATGGCGTAGTACACTCGCTTTCGAGCTATGCTTCCAGGTGGTATCAAGGCTACTCTTGAAGGTATGTTCACTAAGAACCTGAACAATGTACGCTATCGTAACTACGCTCTAGTAAAGGCTGGAGAGAAGGATTACGGAAATGGAGAAGTACGTCCTATCTACAAGCAACGTCCTGATGCACGTCTTTACTCTTCTGTCATTGCGCTAGAGAATACAGACAAGGGTTATAGCTATAACTTTACTGCTAGCTTGAGCAAAACGTTTGCTTTTTGGTCTTGATGCTTCGGTATCTTATACTTATGGTATGACTCGTGGTTCTAATGATGGAGCTTCTTCTATCGCTAGGTCTAACTGGGAGTACAACTACTCTAACGATATCAATGCTGATGAGATTGGCTACTCAAGCAATGACCTTCGTCATCGTCTACTTGCTCAGCTGAACTATCGAGTAGAGTATGGTAAAAAAACTTCGCTACAACTATCGGTATCGTTTATAATGGACAGTCTGGGGACCGTTATTCAATCATTGCGAATAATGACCTTAATGCTGATGGTTCGCGTAATGACCTTGCTTATATCCCTCGTACAGCTACTACGGTTAAGGGTTCTGCTATTAGCTATGAAGACTTCTTGAGCCAAAATCCTGACATCGCAAGATTCGCAGGTCGTATCACTGAGCGTAATGGTTTTGTAACGCCATTCTATCACCGCTTTGATGTGCACTTCGCTCAAGATTTCTTTGTGAATGTCGGTGGTCGTCGTCATACACTTCAGTTGAATGCTGATGTCATTAACTTCGGTAATCTGCTTAATCGTGCTTGGGGTATGAACCCATATATCTTGTATAGCAGCATCTCTCCTATCACAGAGAAGGCTGATGGTACTTATGAGTTCAACCTACGTACAGAGAGTCCTTTGGTCTTACTCAGATATCAGTTCTCGTTGGAGAGCTCAGGTAGGTATCAAGTACATTTTCTAATGTAGATCTTACTGATATCATAATGAATGCCCCCTGCACAATTTGTGTAGGGGGCATTTCTTCTAAATGTCCATGTAAGTAAGGCGCGTAATAACCTTTCCTGTACAAGGGGCTTTGTCGCTATTTGATGTGCCTGTTTTTGACTTATTGTTGTGTATCAGTGTATTATTCATTAACTTTGCTCCCCTTGACCAAAGGGAGATAGTTTAGACTGTCTAATACGATGATGATAAGGAAAAACAACAAAAATAAGCATATTGGCTCTTAAATATGTAGGTGCTTGGAGTAAGTCGTACGGCTTGTTGATCTTGAATTCTATTCTGATACTGATGTTATCAGGATGCCACAAACAAGATGTAGAGGATAAGTTAGTAGCAAATAATCAAGAAATACAATTACAGATAGACTCTGCAGAGGCATCTTTTTGAAAATGGCTCTTCGGAGCAAGCTAAAAAGCCTAACATATAGATTTGAAGGGATAATGTATTCCCACGTATTCATTTGAAGGTAGGTGATGAGGTGCGAGGTTTTTGTTTTTGTTCGGAATACAAACCGTAATATCCCGATAACGAAGACGACAGTAAGCTGGAGAATGAATGGGAACGGCTTAAGGTCTACCCCCATTACTATTGATTTGCGTGTGCCTCAAGGACAAATCCCAGGAGCATGGCAGATATGTTGCTTTGTGGGAGACGGAAGTTATGACGAAAGAACAGGACGAATAATCTTCCGTGCAGATAAGAAAGCAAGACCACTTGTCCAAGGAGAAGAACAAGCCTGGGTACTCCTTATCTTTCATCTTGGCTAACACTAGAAGCAAAGTCTGATGGTCGTATGCAGGTTCCGAGGGTGAGACTCCGTCCTCAGGGTGCATTTGTTCGTCTGAAAATCACCAATGATACGAACCAAGATATTAGCATGAATGCGGTGCATATCGTAGGTTCAGATGCTACCATCAATGCAGCCCCCTTTGTTTGGGAAGGTATGTGCCTAATCAATAATAGGGATAATGAACCTTCAGTCAAGGCTGTGCTGAATATGGAAAAAGGAGATTGTGTGTCCGCTTGTTTCCCTCTTAATATAAAGGCTGGTAAGACGTCTGGCTGGTATGGCTCTGGTGTATGCCAGGAGGAGCTAAAAGCCGCCTATTCGTCCAATATCCAAATTAAGCCGTCTTCTCGGAGCGTTGAGCTCAATCTCCATGGTGGCTCTATCGTACGCCTCTAGATGGTCGCAGTGATTCAGAGGGAAAGACTTCGGGTAAAAGTTATCGCTTTTCGTTACGTTTACGTAAACTTATTGGTACTAAATTAAACAACTGGATGCAAGATATTGAGGACAATCGTCTTGTCTGTAAGATGTCTATTCCAGGTACGCACGATACGGGAGCTTATACTGGTAATGGCTGGGTTAAGACCCAAGATAAGAATATTGAGCAGCAACTCAATAGTGGCATTCGTTTCTTTGATATTCGCCTTGTTCATCAGAATGGTGTTTTGAAACTATGCCATGGCTCATATATCTTTGATGTTACCTTTGTCGGAGATGTCCTCAAGACTACGGCAGAGTTTCTGAAAGAGCATCCGTCTGAAACGGTAATTATGACGATAAAGCGAGACCATGATTTGGATAAGGGTGATGCTACAAAGTATCGTATGGCTCTGACAAAAGCTCTTGAAGGTGATAGAAACCTTACTTCTTATATGGTAAAATCATTTAGACCCGATTTTTACTCTAGGCGATTTGCGTGGGAAGATGCTGATTATAAGTCGTGATGGCTGGATTACGACTCCTTCGGGAAAGGTTACGAGTTGGCCAGATAATGCTTCATTCTCTTCTAGCATTGAGTCTACTAATGGAAGTAGTACTACAATCCATGTTGAAGACCACTATAAGAGTCGGGCTAGTGATAAGGTAAGCTATGTAGCGCAGAATGTTCGTAAAGCTCAAGCCACCTTCAATACTCCTAAGAATGATTGGTTTATTACTTTCACGTCTTCAACTGGGGCTATTGGTTGGGCTCAACCTCAGACAACAACAAATCAGATAGACCGAGATGTAAATAATATATTGCGAGGGAATGAAAAATTTCCGTACTAGTGGTATTCTCGTATTTAATTTTTGCTGGGTGGTGGGACGATATGCTTACGAATAGTGTGATAAGACTCAATCACACTAAACCCTAGGGCTAGGACTGTTTTTTTGATCATATTTTTGCAGGTCCCTCGTATAAAAATCAGGCGCATTATGAGTGCCGTAGGCACGACACTCCTGCAAAGCCCAGGGTGGAATGAGGGCAAAGCCCGAAATGAAACCCTGGGTACACACAGGAAAAAGAAAATGAGCTCCGACTAGGAGCGGCACTACAAAGCAAGTATTTGCCTTACGTCTCGAAGTGCCGCCCTCTACGGGGCTCAAAAAAATGTATTGACTATTATTACCCAGGGCTTGCGCCCTGGGCTAGGCAGGAGTATCGCCCTTTGCAGGGCTCATCTACGTTTTCACAATCAATATACTTTATTATTTTGGTGCGGTTGCTCTGTGTTTTTGTGTGGGGAGTAAGCCTCAAGAGTTAAAAGCCTTATCTTTGTAGTTCAAGACTCAAAACTTTAAGGCAATATGACAGAACTACCACAGATACTCAGAAGTTTATCGCTCTTTGAGCAGGCTAGCGATGAGGCTATTGACGAACTAATGCATCTATCTTCTACACGCTTACGCTCGTATGAGGCTGGCGATATCGTCGCTCGTCAGGGGGCAGAGGTGCATGCACTCCTTATTCTCACGACGGGAATTGTGCGTGCGCAAATGATGGGTGCTGAGGGTAAACGCCTAACTATAGATACTCTTGAAGCGCCTAATGTGTTAGCTTCGGCCTTTGTTTATAGTAGTGAGCATAGATTTCCAGTAGCCATAGAGGTGACAGAACCTGCTACTATTCTTCACCTAGATAAGGAGCAATTTCTAGGATTTATGAGTCGCCACCCAAGTGTGATGCGTGCTTATCTAGAGATGATTAGTGATAGGTGTAATTTCTTAAGCAATAAAATAAATACCCTTTAATCTGCAGAGTTTGCGTGAACGATTGATTAGCTATGTGCGTAGCCATGGTATCATAGGTAAGCAAGTTGATTTAGCTCTTTTTGCTAGGCGTTACTCGTCCTGCGCTTGCTCGTGTTATTGGTGAATTGGTTGAGGAAGGTATTCTTATTAAGCGCGATGGAGAGTATCAATTGAGCAAATAGTGTGAAAGCTTTGCTTGCGGATAGCATTGATGCGTCATTCTGTTCTTGTTATCCCATAAAAAAATATTCATAAAGGCAAATTATATATCAAGGAAGCATCTCAAAATATAGCTTTTCATTAGCTTTTTTTCAATAGTTATATAAATAGAAATATTTTTGCTCGTTCTTTTTGTTATACTTTTGCAATGAAATAATCAAGATATTAACGTTTAACGGCATGATGACAGCAGCTCAGTTCACTAAGAACCTTGTAGGTATGCAAGAGTATATGCGCAACTTCGCTCGTACCCTCACGACAGATGAGATGGACGTCGAAGACCTGATGCAGGATACTACGCTGAAAGCCCTCAAGAGCCGTCATAAGTTTGTTGAGGACGTCAACTTCAAAGGTTGGGTGCTAACGATTATGCGTAATATCTTTATTAACAACTACCATAAACTAGTGCGTTCGCAGAGTGTCGTAGATGCTTCTGTAGATGCTTACAATGTACATCTTCCTAGTGATGGTGGCGAGTTTACCCCAGAGGGGACTATGGATATTAAAGAGATTAACGCTGCGATAGCGTCTCTCAGCCCAGTACTCAAAGAACCTTTTTCGATGTTTATCTCGGGCTACAAATACAATGAGATTTCTGAAACTTTAGGTATCCCTTTGGGAACTGTTAAGAGTCGCATCTTCCTAGCAAGACAGGATTTGCAAAAGGCTCTCCGCGATATGCGCTAGGCTTAGTCCCGCATACAACTTTTTTAGGCACAATGATAGGTTAGTATATATTCCTGATGAAATGTTCCGGTTATTCCTGCTGCAACAGGATAATCGGGCATTTCTTTTATAAACCTACCTGATGGGCTTCAAAAATTCACACTAATTCGAGTGCCGTATTATGCAATGGTTTCAAAGTATTACCTTTGCGAGCATGGAAACGACAAACAAATCAAGCTTACTGCACAGCTCTTTAGTAGTCTTGCTTTATAGACTTCTGCTGGTGATGCTTTTCTATAGTATCTCAAGACTTGTGTTCTATGCCTATAATCAAGACCTATTGCACATATCAGACTCAGCGAGTTTACTGCGTATTATGCGTGGGGGGCTTACTTTCGATATGTCGAGCATGATTTATCTTAATGGTCTTGTGATGCTCTTGCATCTTCTGCCCTTGCCATACAAATATAATAGAGGGTATCAGCGTTGGACGACAGCCCTCTATTGGCTCTTTAATATACCAGCCTTTATATTCAATTTGGGCGATACTATTTATTATCGCTTTACGGGTAGCCGTACGACGCTTAGTGTATTTACTGAGTTCGCAAATGAAAATCCCTTCCAATTCCTACACTTCTTTACAGCTTATTGGCATTTTGACGCTTATCGGTGTGGGGCTTATCCTTCTGTGGGTATATGCTTATAGCCGATTGAAAGTTAGTCAAGACTTGCCATTTAGGGGGCTACGTTTCTATGTGGCTAGTACTATCAGCATGCTTGTGGTTATTACCCCTAAGTGTAGGAGCTATGCGAGGAGGCTTTACGGCATTCACACGTCCTATTGCGCCTAACCATGCCTCAGTCTTTATCTCTAAGCCTGAGCAGCGTGCTATGGTTCTCAATACCCCTTTCGTGATGATACGCCTTGCTGGTAAGCAGGAGTTGCCTGAGTATCAGTATATGAGTGATGCCAAGATGCGTGAGTTATTTAATCCCGTACAGCAGGCAGACACGACCTCTCTGCACTATGGTGAGTTTAAGGGGCGCAATGTGGTTATCATTATTTGGGAGAGCTTTGCTCGTGAGTGGGTTGGTGCTCTTAATCAGGATATACCCGGCTATAAAGGCTTTACACCCTTCGTTGATAGGCTCTTAAGGATTCTTATTTTTTTCTATCAGGCTACGGCTGGAGGCACTAAGAGCATTGATGCTATGCCGTCTGTCTTGGCTGGTATTCAGCGTCCGCTAATTCCTTTCGTGAGCTCTGTTTATTCGGGTAATAAGCTTAACTCGATAGCGAGCTTTGCAGGTCGTCATGGTTATAGTACACGCTTCTATCACAATGCGCCTAATGGTTCTATGGGCTTTGATGCGATGGCGAACCAACTAGGTTATCAGTCTTACCGAGGGAAGACGGAGTATAATAATGACGATGATTATGATGGGCATTGGGGAATTTGGGACGAAGAGTTCCTACAATATATCGTAAGGGATTTGGGTACGATGAAGCAACCTTTCCTTGCTACGGAGTTCACTACCTCTAGCCATGAGCCTTTCAATATCCCTGAGCGTTATGTAGCACGCTTCCCAAAGGGTAAAATCCCTATGCATCGCAGTATTCGTTATAGCGATTATGCTCTTGAGCAGTTCTTCAAAACGGCAGCAAAGCAATCATGGTACAATAATACGCTCTTTGTCATCACGGCTGACCATGCCGTAGGGGGTGCGCTTGAAGAATATAAAAATCCTTTTGGTGGTCATGCTGTTCCGCTGATTATCTTTGATCCACAAGGTAAACTTAAGGGTGCTGATGATACGACTAATGTTCAGCAGAGCGACATTATGCCTACGCTGATGGCTCTTCTTGGGTTCACGGATAAGTATGTGGCTTATGGGCAGGATATATTTGCGGATAAGCCTAATCGCTTCACTATAAATACTATTGATAATGCCTTCCAAATTCGTCAAGGCGATTACCTTTTGCAATATGATGGTACGCAAGTGCTAGGCTTGTATGATGTGCGCCAAGACCGTATGCTTAAGCACGACCTTAAGGCGGAGAAGTCCTGAGGTTGTAAGCAGAATGTTACTGCTCTTCCAAGCCTTCTTGCAGGACTTCGGTCAGCGTATGCGTGGAAACAAACTAAGCCTAGACTAGAGGTTTTTATTGAAGTATGTTAAATGAGGGCTGTATCAATTTTTATTGACATAGCCCTTATCCTTTATGTAGTCTCTTTAGTAATGATTTTTTAGAGTTTTGTCGCATAGAAATCTCTGAATAGACGAGATGAAAATAAAGCCTAAGTTTCCTATTCTTAAAACCACGGCGAAGTCTGTACAAACTACGGCTGAAGTTTGTGCAGACTACACGTGTAGTTTGTACAGACTACAGCTGAAGTCTCCAAAAAGTACTACGTACTTACAAATTTAACTACGTGTACTTACCGAAATAAGTACGTGTACTCACTTGAATAAGTACGCGCACTTACAACAATGAGTACGAGGCACTCATATCTTTGAATTAACTAAAACACGTAGTAGGTTTTTATGCTGGATAAAAAGTTTTTGGGGGAGTCTAATTTTGGATATATATTTGTAGGCAAAGAAGGAAAATTTTAGATTTTTAGGATAATGAAACAACTATCTGTTATTCTGTCGCTAGGTCTTCTCTTGGGGCTAGGGTACGGCAAAAGGCACAAGTGCAGACACAGGCTTTGGGTGTAGAGCTTGGCTCTCACAATACGGCTCTTTATGAACTTGCCCTTGGGCAACGTTTCTCTATTACAGCTCGTGCAGGTCTAGTCCTTGATGCTGGATATAGCTTTCAGGGAGATGTGAATAACAAACATTTCTATTGGGGAGGACTAACTCCCTTTATCAATCTTGAGCCACGCTTATATTTCTCTCGGAAGTCTTCAAGTAACCTATTCCACTCGGGAGGCTATATCGGTCTACGCTTTGATGCTTCTTGGGATTCAGGGACAATCTTTAGTCCATTCAATAAGAAGGAAGGCGACCAATCTCTGTACACAACCTCGTTCTCACCTAACTTAGGCTGGGTATTCCGTATTAAAGATAATTCGTACCTGCGTTTCTCGGCTGGTATAGGCTTTTTCCGAACAAAAGTAGCCTACCAAAGCGGAGGATATTACTGGAGAACTAATAAGACTCAGGGTTTCATTCCGATAGGACTAGAGATGGTTTATGGTATTCGTTTTTAGAGAAAGGGAACAGTCCGAATAAGATTTCTCAATTATAAATGTAAGGGGGAGTACTCTGATTATGGAGTACTTCTCCTTGTGTTTATGTGCTTGAACATTGGGCGTATAGGTGAGGTTATATACAAGTACTTTTTATGTCGTTTGGGTATAGTACTTGCCGAGAGGTGTACGCCCAAAGTACGAGTGAACAATGAAATTGAAATACAAATATGTTATTACATTAAGCAAGCCTTGGGCATCTTTGCCTGCGTCCTTGCTTTTAGTTCGTCCCTAGTGGGGCAAATATCAGCTGATACCCTGCATCTTAGTGAAGCCGATGCCTTGCGCATAGGTTTGGAGCGTAATCTGAATTTGAAGTCAGGAAGACTCGGCGTAGAAAAGGCTGAGACAGATAAGCGTGTAAGCCTTGCTCGTCTATTTCCTACGCTTAGTTTAGGTGGGCAGTATGGTTATGCTCTGAAGAAGCAAATCGTTTATTTTGGTGGCGATGCTCCTGAGGGAGGAAAAAGGCGGAGCGATGAACCCCTTTGCAGGTCTAGCGAGTGAGGGTATCGAGATGGGGCAGACGCACAACATTACAGGTAGCTTTTAGTGCGCAGATGCCGCTTGTGAACTTCCAACTATGGGAAAGTCTTAAGCTAGACAAACTCTCGGTAGAGCAGGCTTTAGAAAAGGTGCGTTCTTCGGAGATTAACCTCAAAGGAGAGGTGCGCAAGGCTTTATATTGGAGCTTTGCTAGCAGAGGAGAATATGCGTGTCCTAGACTTTAGTCTTAAGGCTATGGAAGAAAATCTGAAGTCTATAAAGCTCAAGTATGATAAAGGTCTAGTGGCTGAATACGATTATATACGTATGAAGACGCAGCGTGATAACCTTAAACCAACGCTTGCATCAGCCGAGGCACAGCGCAAGTTGGCTCGTATGAGCTCTTAGTTCTTCTGGACTATGCACCCTGAGACACCCCTTGTACTTACGGGTAATCTCCTCAAAGATTACGAGTCTTACGCAGTGCAACCTAAGGTTAAGACTGATGAAGAAGTTAGTTTGGAGGATAATGCCGCTTTGCGTCAGTTGCGTCTAGGCTTGCGACAGATAGATGAGGGGATTAAGGTTAAGCGTATGGAGTATATGCCGTCGCTTGGTTTGTCCTTCAACTATACTTACAACTTTGCGAGTAACTTACTACACTTGAGTAATCACAGACGCTGGTCTCCTAGCTCGAATATAGGGCTGTCGCTCAGCGTTCCGCTTTACACAGGTGGTAGTACTCGTTATGGGCTGAAGAGTCTTGACCTGCAGCGCAGGCAATCGCTGATACAGATGACAGAAGTCAAAAATCAGCTAAATCTGCAACGCATTAGCCTAGAAGAAAATCAGCGTCAAGCAGTAGCCCAATATACGGCTAGTCTACAAGCGGAGAGCTCGGCTCGTAAGGGTTTAAGCATAGCCCAAGTGCGCTATCGCTCTGGTCAAGGTACGGTCTTAGAGCTTAATGATGCTGAGCTGGCACTACGACAAGCTGAACTAAATAAAAAAATCAAGCCCTCTATACCCTTGTAGTTGCTCTATGTGAAACAGATGTTTTATTAGGTAGATAGAAGGAAACTGAATCTGTGTAACGATTTCGACAATATAAGCATATGAAGAAGATATATTTCAAGACAACAATAATGAGCCTTTTGCTCGCTTCCTTTTTGCCTGCATGTAAGGGCGGTAAGCAGACTGATAAGGCAGCCACTAGCGACAGCATCAAAATCACACAAGTGGAACTAAGTCCCGTCGTGGAGCAGACTATCAGTCAGGACGAGGAACTAACGACGACACTAGAAGCTAAGGTTAAGAATAACATTAGCGCACAGACTGGGGGCGTTTGTCTCAGTTGCTCGTGGCAGTGGGTGACCGTGTACAGCGTGGTCAGGTGCTTGCGCGTCTAGAAGCCTACACAGCTGGCGACAGCGCAGATACAACTCAGGATGCGCAAACGAACTTACAGCGTATGGATGAGGTCTATAAGGCTGGGGGCGTTAGCCGTGCGCAGTGGGAGCAGGCGAAGAGTGCCGTCCTTGTAGCTCAAGAGCAGGTGCGCAACCTCGCTGAAAAACACGGCTCTGCGTAGCCCTATTAGTGGGGTCGTAACCGCCAAAAAAATTATGATAATGGCGATATGACTTCTCCTTCGTTACCTATTGTCGTTATTGAACAGATTAGTCCTCTAAAAGCTGTGGTTAAGGTCTCGGAGAGCTTGTACAGCAAACTCAAAAAAAGGGCGTGAAGGCAAGTTTGAAGACGGAGGCTCTCGGAGAGTCTGTCTTTGAAGGTCAGATAAGTAATATCTTCCCAACTATCGACAAGCAGACGCACACGATTACCGTGGAGGTAGAGTTTGCGAATAAGCAGCAGGAGCTGCGTCCCGGTATGTTTGGTCGTGTGACGCTTGACCTTGGCGAGCGACAGATTATAGCCGTTCCCGATAAGGCTGTTATGCGCCTTGTGGGGGCTGGTACGCGCTATGTCTATGTGGCTAAGAACGATAAAGCGGAGTACAGAGTAGTAACGCTCGGGAGTAAGTTGGGCGATGTGCAAGAGATTACCCTCAGGTCTTGCTGTCGGGGGAGCAGGTTATTGTCAAGGGGCAGGCTAAACTCACCAACGGAGCACCTATAAAGGGATAGAGCTATGAGTATCTACGAAACAGCCGTCAAGAAACCGATTACGACGGCACTCATCTTCGTTGCGATAGCGATATTGGGCTTCTTCTCGTGGTCCAAGCTCTCTGTGGAGCTATTGCCTCAGTCAGAAACTAACACCATTATGGTCGTAACGGCTTATCCCGGTGCTAGTGCTGAGGATATAGAGAGTAACGTCACGAAGGCCTTAGAGAATAGCTTAAATAGCGTCCCCAATCTCAAGCACATAACGAGTAGAAGTAGTGAGAATACTTCTGTCATTACGCTGGAGTTTCAAGCCGGTACTTCTACGGAGTCTGCCACCAATGATACTCGTGATAAGATTGATGCTGTCCGCTCATCACTGCCTAAGGGCATCAATCAGCCTGTAATCTTTAAGTTTAGTGCTGCCGACATTCCTATTGCTATCCTAAGCGTGGAGAGTGCCGAGAGTGCTGATGGTCTTAAGAGAATCTTAGAGGAGCAAGTGGTCAATCCGCTCGCTCGTATAGAGGGTGTCGGCTCGGTGTCCGTTGTGGGTGCTTCTGAACGTGTTATTCAGGTTTATGCTGACCCTTACAAACTAGAGAGCTATGGACTGTCGCTCGGCAGACTCTCTCAGATGATTGCTGCGGAGAATATGAATATCCCTGCCGGACAAATAGACTTGGGGAGCGAAACAAATACTATACGTGTCAAGGGGGAGTTTGTAGACCCTAGTGAAATCTCCCGCATCGTGGTGGCTAGCAGAGGAGGTGCTAATGTTTATCTGAGTGATGTGGCTACCGTGCAGGACGTCAAAGCCGAACGCCAACAAGAGAACTACACTAACGGCAAGAGCGGTGCGCTAGTCGTGATTAATAAGCAGAGTGGAGGTAATGCTGTGGCTGTATCTAAGCTCGTGCGTCAAGAACTGCCACGCCTTCAGCGCAATCTACCCTCGGATATTAAGCTCTCGTACTTGATTGATACCTCATCATTCATTACGAATACCATCAATAGTTTGCAGGAAACGATTGTCGTTACCTTCATAATTGTGATGATTGTCGTGTACATCTTCCTCGGGCGTAGCTCGGCGACATTCATTGTTATCCTAACTATTCCGGTTTCGCTTATTGGTTCGCTCATCTATCTCTTTGTGTCGGGCAATACGCTGAATGTGATTTCCTTGTCGTCGCTCTCTATTGCGATTGGTATGGTCGTGGACGATGCTATTGTAGTGCTTGAGAACATCACGACGCATATTGAGCGAGGCAGTTACCCTAAGCAGGCCGCTGTCTATGCGACAAACGAAGTGGGTATATCGGTGGTGGCTTCGACGCTTACGATGCTTGCGGTATTCTTGCCTCTAACGATGATTTCGGGACAGAGTGGACAGATGTTCCGTCAGTTGGGTTGGATGATTAGCGTCGTGATGGTTGTGTCTACCCTAGCAGCACTCTCGCTTATCCCGATGCTCTCCTCTCAGATGCTGCGCCGCAATAGCAAGCCCAACCCTATCTCTCAAAAGCTACTTGCACCCTTCCTGCGCTTCCTTGATACCTTAGATGAGCAGTATGCTCGTATGCTCGCATGGTGTATTACGCACCGCAAGGCTACTATCCTCTCTATGGGGGGCTTTTCATTTTGAGTTTGGCTCTTTTTCCTTTTTATTAAAACCGAACTTATGCCCTCGCAAGACGTGGGCTTTGTGCAGATTAAAGCGGAGCTACCCGTAGGAACGCGTGTAGAGGAAACTCGTGAGTTGGCTCAGCGCATCAATGACCGCTTGCATAAGGAGATTAGTGCTGTAGACCAAGTTAGTGTAACGCTGGGGGCTGCTGATGGCTCGAATACGCGCGCAGCTCTCTCGATAATGGTACGAATATCGTAACTTTCTATATAGGACTAAAGCCACGTCAGGAGCGCGAGAGTCAAGATGTCGTTTCGGAGCAAATCCTTGCGATGCTGGGGACGATACCCGAACTGAAAAAAATACTCTGTTGAGCGTGGTGACGGAGGTGGTAATAGTGGAGGTAACCTTGTTAAACTAGACCTTTTCGGCTATGACTTCATACAGACAGATAGCCTAGCACGTAAGATACAGCGTACTTTGGAGGCTAAGCGACAAAATGGTAAGCCTATTGTGAGCCAAGTAGTCATTAGCCGTAAGGACTTCACGCCCGAACTAAACTTCGTCTTTGACCGTGAGAAATTAGCCGAGGAGGGCTTATCCCTTGCGACTGCTTCGGGCCTCCTCCGTGATGCTATCGGGGTAATGTCGCCAGCTATTACCGTGATAATGGTGAGGAATATAAAAATCCGTGTTAGCCTTGCCCCTGAGTATCGCCGTTCGCTTGATGACATTACGAACATACAGGTTACTACTCCGCAGGGTAAGCTCGTTCGTCTATCGGAGCTAGGACATATAGAGGAGAGCAGTACGCCTCCTATTATTGAGCGTAAAGACCGCTCTCGTGTGATTACGCCTCTATCTCTGGTGCTACGGGTGTGGCTCTCTCTGATGTGGCTAAGGCTACTGAAGAGATGATGCAGGCCGAACGCTTACCTGCGGATATAAGCTATAAAATCGGAGGTACGTACGAGACTCAGCAAGAGACTTTCGGCGAACTTCTGACTTTGCTCGGAATTATCGTGCTCCTTGTGTTCATTGTTATGGCTTCAGTTTGAGAGCCTGCGCTTGCCTTTCGTAATCATGTTCTCTGTACCTTTTGCCTTTACGGGCGTATTCTTGGGGCTAGTGATTACGCAGATACCTCTAGGCTCAATGGCTTTTGTCGGGCTGATTATGCTTGTGGGTATTGTGGTGAAGAATGGTATCGTGCTTATTGACTATACATTGCTTTGCCGTGAACGTGGTATAGGCATACGCTCATCTGTGGTCATGGCAGGTAAGAGTCGTTTGCGTCCTGTGCTTATGACGACGCTCACGACGGTACTCGGTATGGTGCCTATGGCGCTGGGTATCGGTGAGGGTAGTGAGATGTGGCAATCTATGGGTGTGAGTGTGGCTTTCGGTCTAACTGTTTCTACGCTCGTTACGCTTGTTCTTATCCCTACGCTCTACACAGCTATGGAAGGCCGTTTACTTGTACGTGAACGTAGGCTATTAGATAAGAAACTTGAACGCAAAAGCTGCAGCAAAAAAACTAATTAGTTATGAACCTAAAAAGTGTATTCATTGCCTATAATGAGGCTTATCATAGTTTGATTTTTGCGTTTGCTGGATAAGCAAAATCTAAAGGGTTATACAAGCTGGAACCATATACAAGGGAGAGGTTCGCATGATGGCGAACCTCATATCGGTAGCCACGCTTGGCCAACGATGAATGATGCTATGCTCGTCGTGGTACCCGAAGAAAAGTTGCAGGCTCTTCTTGATGACTCTGCGAGAGCTTTGATGAGCGCAATCCTCAAGAAGGCTTTGCGTGCCTTTTGTGGAATATAGAACAAACGATATAGGAACGATGGCACAAGCATTAAGGATATGGGATAATCTCAAAGGTTACGATATTATCCTAGCCTCGCAGTCGCCTAGACGTGTTGAACTCCTCGCTGGGCTAGGGATTTCATTCAGACAAGAGGTAATACCTAATATAGATGAGTCCTATCCCCAAGGTCTAACGCCTGAAGAGATTGTACAGCACATTAGCCGTATGAAGAGTGCGGCTTATGAGTGCTTGGCCACAGAGGGGCGTATGGTTATTACTGCCGATACGATTGTTGTGGCTCAAGGAGAAGTCCTTGGGAAGTTCCCAAAGATAAGGCAGATGCCGAGCGTATGCTGGGCATGCTCTCAGGAAGTGAGCATCGTGTCCCTAACGGCTGTAACGGTCTTGACGGCAGAGGGGGCGCATACTTTCGTTGATGAAGCGCTTGTTCAGTTTGCCCCTTTGAGTGCAGACGAGATTGACTATTATCTAGAGGCGTGCAGACCTTACGACAAGGCTGGAGCCTATGGCATTCAGGAGTGGGTTGGCTACCGTGCTATTGAGCGTATAGAGGGTTCATTCTATACGGTTATGGGTCTGCCTACGGCCAAACTAGCGAAGTATCTTAAAAACTATAAAACCTTATGTCGGCTAATATCTATTATAGTCACGAGGAAGTATATGCTCTAATAAATAAGGCTGGTGCTAAGCATCAGCCTTGCTTCTTTATCTTGGATTATGATGGGCGAGAGGGTGTGTTCGTTGCTGACCCTATGGCGCAAGACCTGTCTAAGCTTAGGGCTAGCCTTTAAGGTCGGGGCTTATAGCTCGGACGATAGCTGGCTATCTGTATCTAATGTGCCACCTCGGATAGAACAAATATATCCCGAAACGGAGGCAAAGTATGCAGAGCGTTTCAATGTCATTCATTCGGGCTTATCGCATGGAGATAGTTTTCTAACTAATCTGACTCTACGTACTCCGATAACCTTATCAACAAGTAGTCTTGCCGATGTGTATCGGCACACGCAAGCACGTTATCAGATTTTTGCTGAATAATCGTTTTGTATGCTATTCGCCCGAAACCTTTGTGCGTATAGAGGGCACGACAATCAGTACTTATCCGATGAAGGGTACAATCAGTGCCGAGATAGAGGGTGCTGATGAGATATTGCTCAATGATTATAAGGAGTCTTGTGAGCATGCTACGATTGTGGACCTGATGCGCAATGACCTCAATAGGGTAGCACGCGATGTGAGTGTTAAACGCTTTAAGTATCTAGACCTGCTCACGACCTCAAAGGGTAATATCTGGCAGATGAGTAGTGAGATTGTCGGTTCGCTTTCTTCTGATTGGCATAGTTCGCTTGGCGATACCCTAGCAAAGCTCTTACCTGCGGGCTCTATCTCTGGTGCGCCTAAGGAGCGTACATGCGAACTAATTGCAGAGGCAGAGGGCTGTCCGCGTGCTTATTATACGGGGATATGTGGCTATTATGATGGCGAGGGCTAGATAGCGGTGTGCTTATTCGCTTTATAGAGCAAGAGGGCAATGAATTCTTTTATCGTTCAGGAGGAGGTATTACCATCAATAGTAAGATGGCGGAAGAGTACCGAGAGTGCATACAGAAGATTTATTTACCCCTCAAAGACTCCTAGTAGGAGACCATTGCATATACGGTACTGCTGCGTTATTATCGACATTCAGGCTTGGTCATTTACAAGAGTGAACTCCTGCGCCCTCAGTCTCAATGCCTTGCGATTACCGTATTCTGCAAAGCCCCATAAAAGGACAAGTAAAACTTATCCTTTTTGAGACCATGCAATGGTCTCAGTAGGCTGAATAGTTGTTTTATAATTGTAGTTAAATGACAATTGTAAGTACGCGCACTTACAATTATACTTACGCGTAACCACTTTAGTAAGTACACGTACTTATTCTAGTGAGTACGCGTACTTATTTTTGGTGAGTACGTCGTACTTGTTTCTATGCTTACGCACACCTAGTTCAGCACTCAGCTGTAGTCTGTACAAACTACACGTGTAGTCTGCACAAACTTCAGCTGTAGTCTGTACAGACTTCGCCGAGGTTTTGACTTTAGGAAGCGCACGCTTTCTTTTCCTTTGTTTATCAGGAAACTTCAATGTTCTAGCGGAACTATTGATGGTGTGTAACTTCCCTAATTGTTGTGCATATTCAATAATTGTATTATCTTTTGTCGCAGAAGAGTAATTCTATTGAATCCAAACTGGATTGTAGTTCCAGCAGAGGATTCGATAGTGTTACTCTTCTTTTTATGTGGCTAATGTGCAAAGTTCTAGCTCCTTGAGTGTGCCGATAAATCCGTATCTTTGCCCCACAATTATCATTTAGAGACCGCTCGACGGTCTCTAATGAACAAGTAAAACTTATCCTATTGTGGATCTTTGCAGAATGCGGTAATCGCAAGGCATTGAGACTGAGGGCGCAGGGAGTTTACTCATGTAAATGACCAAGCCTGAATGTCGAAAAATAACGTAGCGAGTGCCGTATTGTGCAATGATCTCATTAAATAACCAAAACGAGAGGACTAACATGAAAAAAACTATTCATTGAGATACATCGAACGCTGGGTGTGCTGATGAGCATATTCTTCGTGATGTGGTTTCTAACGGGCTCTCGTGATGATTAAGCATGGCTATCCGTCTATGCGTACTGAGGTTCATCAGAAGGCGCTCATGCCGATTATGCCCTTAGACTCTAGCCAAGTAGCACAAGAATTAAACGCATTGCCTCAGCCATTGCCCGAAGACTTATCCCTACGTATGCTCGACGGCAAGACTTATGCATACATCTATGAACGTGATGGGCAGACTCGTATATTTCCCTAGTGGAAATAGTCCTCGTGATACCTTCTCAATAGCCGAACTAGACACCTATGCTAAGCGAGCTGTATCTGCTCCTATTGAGTCCGTTGATACGCTTACGGATTTAGACCAATGGATTCCTTTTGAGCCTATCGCTCTATGATGCCTATCCCTACGTTATCACTATAATGACGGAAAAAGGCTCGCAGCTCTACGTCTCTAAGGTTACGGGCGCAGGTGTTCAGTTTACCGATAGGGAAGAGCGTTTTTACTCGTGGATAGGACCCTATCCCACACTGGCTGTATCTTATGGAACTTAGGTCTGACCGTGAGACGTGGTCGGCAGTGGTCATTACCATATCTGCCATCGGTACGCTGATGTGTTTGACAGGTTTTTATCCTCGGAATATGGGCTTATGTACAGCGTTATCGCCGTAAGGGTGATTTCAAGAGTATGTACCCTCGTGGGGCTTTCAGACTGCACCATATCTTCGGTTTTTGTCTTTGGTCTATTTGTGTTTAGTTTCTCTTTTAGTGGTATGATGTCTTTGCAGAGGATTCCTCAGTGGTTGCGTTCTACTGAGAGACCTGAACTTGCAGACCTTGCGTATGACCACTCTTTACGCATCAGACCACAAGATTATCCTCTGTCTGTCGATGCCCTTACAGAAGCAGTTAGCCGATAAGCATGCCTTGCAGATACATTACTGTTCTTGGGGTGATAAGCCCTACTATGAAGTGCTTACCCCTGATACGACTCTTTATGTAGATGCTTCCGACAGCATCGCGCGTCCATTAGAGTTAAGCCAAGCGGACATTGAGCGTTGGCTTAAGGTCTTGCACCCCAATGATGCCTTTAAGATTAGTGTGCAGACAGACTACGATAACTGATTATATCAAGCGCAGTCACAATTTACCTCTTCCTGTTTATCGTGTAGAGGTACAGGATGCGGATAAGACAAGTTATTATATTGATGCTAAGCGTGGTGATGTGCATTATTTCAATGCGAATACACGCATGCGTAAATGGGTGTATCAAGCCCTGCATAGTTTCTCATTCAAGGGCTTAGAGTATCATGGCGCCCTATGGCAGGTACTCATGTACACGCTTCTCGTTGGAGGAACTATTGTTAGTGTAACGGGTATAATTTTTGGCTTATCGTTTTAGTAAGCGCAAACGTAAATAAACATAGATGAAGACCAAACAGATTGTAAGACTGACAACGGATGCCGCTCTATTGCTCTTTGCAGCTGGTCGTGATGGCTTACAGCTTTACGGGCAATACGGTACACGAGTGGATGGGAATAGCATTAGTTGTTCTTGCCTTAGTTCATTTGTTTCTTAATAAGCGTTGGTTTGTGAGCCTTGTGAAGGGCAAGTATAACTGGCGTCGTATGGCGACAACTGTAATCAATGTCTTGCTGATATTAAGTTTTGTCGTGCTTGTCCTCTCGTCTATGCCTATCTCGTCAGAGGTATTCCCTTTTGTGCATCTGTATGAGGGAAGAAATGTGGCCAGCGACATGGCATATTGTGTCGGGGTATTGGTTCTTCATCTTGTCGGCTCTTCATCTCGGTACTCAGTGGGCAAGGCTCATGAAGTACTTCCCCAAAGCTTTGGTTAGTGGCTCTTCGCTCGTCACGGCTGTGCAGGGCTTAGTATCTATGTATGGTCTGTGTGCGCTATGGAATCAAAATTTCTTTAATAAGTTAGCGGCCATTGGCATGGAGGAGTATATCCCTGAGGGCGGTAAGCTCAGCGCATTCATTATAGACTACACAGCCATCTTTGTGCTTATGGCTCAATAGGTTACTATCTCACGACCAAGCGCAAAAAGCTAGAGAGTTTGCATCACTAATTTTGCCCCACTTTATTCAGGTGGGGTATACTCACATGTATAGAGGAGATTTGAAAAGTAAATGCTAGATATAGAGATATTATAGAAATAAAAATGAAGAATATTTTGACGAGAGACTTAATCTCTGAGCTTTATGAAGTCCCCTAGAGCAGAGTTATTCCCTCTTTTGGGCGTAAATATCTTGGAGATTGTATCCTTAGAAGGAGAGGTTGAAGATTTATCAGATGGAGATGATTTTTTAGGAAAACATTTACAGAGATGAAATATATAAAATGCTTAAATAATAGCTTAAAGTATGTAAGCATGGCTATGGCTTATATGCTTTTTGGGCTATAGTTGTTCGGATGATATAAGTGAATTAGGAGATCAACCGATTAAACCTAAAACTGAATACAAATCTTTAGATGAAGCTTTATTGGTAAGGTAGGTTTTGTTTTTGAGGCGGAGTTATCTCCCAAAAATGGCTCAAGATGTCGATGATAATGGCAGGGCTTTGAATTTCTATCTAGAGGATAGAGATAACCGTCGTGGTAATAAAGGTAGTAATGAGTATCAATCTGAATTTGCGCCAACGCTTTCACTTCGAAAAAGGTAATAAAGTCGGAGGTACATTAATCTTTTACGAGAACCTGAAAATGGAGGTACTCCCTGATATCATTCGTATGCACGTAACGTTTGATGTTACAAGTGCTCCGGACTGGCAGACTACGGATTATACATACGATAAGGACCAACCAATTAAAGTTAGCTGGCAAGGAAATGTGAACTTTCCTGTTAGCCATAACCTAGCACAAGAATATGCTGATGCTGGTGGTTCCGCTGGAGCTCCAATGTATAGGAATAATAAATATCGTTATGGTCGCTGGCATGTAATGGGCTTTATCGGTTCTGTTCCATCTGGCGTATATTACCCTGATACCTATAATTCAGACGATAAGATAGCATTCAACTACTATCTTGATGAGAATAAAAGGAATTTAACTGATATAGAGCGTTACAGCGCAAGTTGGTCTGATTGGGGCTCTGGTTTCCGAGGCTCTATAAGGGAACTAAATATTCCATTCGTTTCACAGTGGAAGAATGTCCGTATCATGGAGGGCTATGATGATGAGAAGAAGCTTAACTTCACGGGGCTCGTTGAAGGGCTAAAATTTCGTCCACAGGGAACGCTTCTATGTATGACCTTGGTGTAAATCTATCAACTCTGCAGGATGTTCGTCAGATTGGAGTTGTATCTAATGCTCTAGATTTTTCGTGGCTATTACAGCCTCAATGGTTCTGATATGTATGAAGCATTCAAGAATAAAGATGCAGATGGTGTCGGTATTCCAGAATTCGTACCTAAGAGTTACGGAATAGGGGAATGGAATTCTATGATGAGGATGAGCCTAGCTTACGTACGGGAGAGCGTATCTATCCGTACGATTTGATTACAGCGTCTCATACCGGGAGTGCAGGTAATATGTGGGAGGCAAAGCTAGTGCAAAAGAAGAGTATAGGTGACAATCCTGCGATGTTCCTATTCTATTATTCTCCAGGTGCGGTTTCTGAGATAGGTGGTAATCCGTCGTCACCCAGAGGGGTGGCTGTCCAATCACCTGGGAGGCTGGCATGAGCTGAACGGGAGTCGCTCTCAGCCCTTTACTCGTGATATTGTCGTGCTATGGGGTATGCCTCGCAAGACAAAGCCAGCAAATCCGGCAACAATCTTTTTCGCATCGGTAACGACACCTTACAACGAACGCATTTACAAGCCTCAGGTGCCACAAAACCCAACGAAGGATGTTTATGAACCTGGTGCTAAGGTGAGGGATGCTCGTCTTAAAATGTATACTCTAGAGGAAGAGGCTAAAAGTTTAGATAGTAGAATTGCTGAGAATAAATCAAAAGGCAAATTCATTAGAGATAGAAGTAGAAAAAGCTTAAGACTCCTGCTCCAAATGAAACTGAGCCCAGCGAGCAAAGCGAGAGAATAGTTTTAATATAAAACAAGAGCTTCTAAAATGCAACTAAAGCAGAAGTTGAGCGTTTGGTAAAGCGTAAGGATGAAAATCCTAAAGAATATCAGCAGGTCAAGACCGAATACCCACAGACACTATTTACTCAGTATACAGCAGATAGTACCGTCTTCTATGGGCCGAAATCTTCCTGAATTCTTAGCGTATAGAGCCGTTGGAGACCAGCCATTCTTGACGCTCCACCAGTCTAATACATTCTTTTGATAAGAAGAAAATCTATCATGCTCGTCCTACTCTCTCAACGGACCTAATGATAACTGAGATCTTCTACGAAAAGAGAAATGGGCAGAACTATTCATCGGTTGAAATAACGAACTCGTCATATATTCCAGTTGACTTGACGAAGTATGCTATTGCTAGACTTGTGCCGAGTGATGATGGCTCTTACTTAGCTTTCCGTACAGCTGAAGGTGGAAAGAGTGATAAGCTAGCAGATGCTCAGCTCCTTCCCTTGTCAGCAATAGGATTTAATCAATCTTCTCCTTACGAAGGGACTACTTTCGCTAAACCAGCTGGGATTGATTATAGCGACCATAGAAGCGACGTTTTCCTCTTGCGTTCCATCGCTATGACAATAGGGATGATTATGCCTATTGGCTTAAGAGTGAGTTTGATAAAGGGAGGTTTATTAGTTCCTCCAGGATGGCTTTCCTATACTCCTGATGGAACTACCTCTGGTTATGAAGACCTATCTCCATGGTATATGGATAAGAATCTGTACACGCATGAAGTAGAGTCATCCTCAGACAGATACTATGGTAGTCATTCTTCATTTAAGAAACCTCTTTATCCCGCTCAGAGTATGATGCTAGGTGCATCGGGCTATCTGAATAGATACGTGATGCCTCGTGGGTGGGTATCAAAAACCACTTCCTCCATCTCCTCCACCGAGTGCATTCGGGTACAATGTCTATGTAGCTCATTCGGAGTGGTACAAGCAGTACTATTCTGGTTCCTATGGTTCAGATCCTAATCAGTATAGAGGAAACCTGTATACTGAGGCTTGGGGCAATGGTCGCCTCCGACACTTCCATGCCTATGCCGATGGTAAGTATAAGGAAGGGGCAGATGTCCCCTTCGAGGGAGTGGACTCTCAGCGCCAGTATGAAGAGGGTACTTTGGACTATCATCCAGGAGATGCCTTTGTCTTAGTGAAAACGATGGCTGATGGTAGCCTGCAGATTATAGATGCGACCGGACCCGTAGGGCGTAAGCATTTACTTTTTCCCCGGTACGTAGCCGATTTTAAGGCTGAGTTTGCCAAGTATGAGCATCTGGACCACTTCTCTGTACAGAAGAAGCAGGGTATAGAATATCCATTTATGCCTCCATACAATACAGTCCGTGCTGCTGTAGGTGAACGCTTCAGCTCTTGGTCGGATACTTGGAAGGTTGTGCAGGGATTACGCTGACTATACTATGGGATACTATGAAGATCCCCGAGTGAATATCACCGATAATGGTGTAACTGGCATTATAGTCAAGATCTTCCCACCCTATCATCGCCACATCTGGACGAACTATGATTGGCAGAAATATAAGAAGTTAAAGCCTAACTTGTAAGGATAACTGATTAAAAGAAGAGGCTGTATCAAAAGTACTTTGATACAGCCTCTCTTCTTTATCTCCGACTAATCTTATAAACTAGCTGCGATTAATTCTTGACCTAATCCGGCTAATGCCTTCTTGATTTTATCTTGAGTTTGGGGTGATGGACGCCTTGTCCCACAGACATACTGAGATAACTGCGCCTTATTGATACCCGTAAGTTTGGATAATCCTGCGAGAGACATGATATATTTGTAATTGGCTAAGAATGCAGAAAGGTCTGTAATAAACCGAAATTCGTAGGATACATCCTCGCCAGTACGTGCTTTATGAGCCTCTCGCATACCTTCATATACGGCTAAGAAATCAGTCTTTGCTTCCTCTATCGTCAATCCCTCTCCAAGCAAACCAAAGGGCAAATCTTCCTCTACATAAACAGAGTACATACCCTGTCCATTACTTTCAATATGTGCATTTATGGTTTTCATATCTTATCTGTATCATTGATTATTGCAGGGCTTATTAGCATATGTGAAGGTAATGCTTTCTATTTGAATAGCAAGAGGGAGTTTTTACAGGATAATCGCATCAAAAACTCAGTCGCATTATGAGTGCCGTAGGCACGATACTCTTCAAAGCCCAGGGTGAAATGAGGGCAAAGCCCGATATGAAACCCTGGGCTAAAATAGGGGACACGCAAATTAAGAGCTCCGTAGGAGCGGCACTACTGCACGAGTATTGGCATTTACGTTAGGGTTGTGCCGCCCCTTTGGGGCTCAATAAATGTTGGTTGACTATTAACCCAGGGCTTGCGCCCTGGGCTATGAAAATGTATCGCCCTAAAGGGCTCCTCTACGTCTTCCCAGTTATTATACTTTATTATTTTGATGCGGGTACCCTAACTTTTTTTATTGGAGCAGAAAAAGATATAACTTTGAGGGTAACGATTAAGATAAATCCAAATCATGAGTTATTATCGTCAATTATGTTTGAGCTCATTGTGTCTGTTTTCAGCCTATGCTCATGCACAGAATACAGCACACAAGCCTCATAAGTCCCCAAACATCATACTCTTCTTGGTTGATGATATGGGCTGGCAAGATACATCTGTTCCCTTTGCGAGGGATACAACCCACTATAACCGCCTATTCCATACCCCTAATATGGAACGCTTGGCTAAGCGTGGTGTTCTTTTGAAGAGGCTTATGCTGCACCCGTTAGTTCGCCTAGCCGTTGTAGTTTGCTAACGGGGAGTAACTCGGTTCGGCATAGGGTAACGAACTGGACACTGCAAAAAGACCAAGCTCCCGATACGCAAGACAGTCAATTCCTTCCGCCCGAATGGAATATGAACGGCATATCTCCTGTAAAGGGCATCACTCATACCTATTATGCACGCCCCTTGCCCGACATTATTCGCGCGCTTGGCTATCGCACTATCCTCTGTGGTAAGGCGCACTTCGGAGCCATAGGTACGCCAGCGGCAGACCCACTTAATCTAGGCTTTGACATCAATATCGCAGGCCATGCTGCTGGAGGACCAGCGACCTATCTGTCTAATAGACGCTATGGGCATGACTCCCTAGGGAAGGCCACTAGTCTGATGTCTGTGCCCGGCTTGGAGAAGTATTGGGATAGCGGGACTTTCTTGACAGAAGCTCTTAATCAAGAGGCTTTGCATACGCTTGATAGCATTAAGCGGATAGATAATAAACCATTCTTCTTATATATGTCTCATTATGCTGTGCATGTCCCTTTTGATAGAGACCCACGCTACTATGAGCAGTACCGAGCCGAAGGGGTGGGCGAGAAAGATGCTGCCTACGCCTCTCTAGTTGCAGGTATGGATAAGAGCTTGGGCGATATTATGGATTGGCTTGAGCGTAATGGTGAGCGAGATAATACGATTATCATCTTCTTGAGTGATAATGGTGGTCTTGCGGCTTCTTCGTATTGGCGTGATGGTGCTATTCATCATCATAATGCGCCTTTGTTGAGCGGTAAAGGCTCTGTTTATGAAGGTGGTGTGCGTGTGCCTATGATTGTAAGTTATCCGAGGGTAACACGCCCCGATACACGAACGAATGCACGAGTGATTGTAGAAGACCTTTTCCCTACACTGATTGAAATGGCTGGGGGCAAAGTGCCACAGAACTTACCCCAAACGGTTGATGGCGTAAGTTTTCTCCCTCTCTTGAATAGACAGATAAAAGCTCAGAATAATCGTGCCTTTGTGTGGAATTATCCGCACAACTGGGGACTAGAGGGTCCCGGCATAAATTTCCATACTGCGATTAGGCAAGGGAAGTGGAAACTTATTTATTCTTATCGTACGGGCGAGGCCAAGCTTTTTGATTTGTCTAAAGACCTAGGAGAGCAGCATGATTTGAGTGCGCAGTATCCTAAAAGAGCTTCGTCGCTTAAAGCATTTGCTCGGTCAGCAATTGAGGAAGATGGGCGGACAGCGTCCAATAGATAAGGCTAGTGGGCAGGTGTGTCCGTGGCCTGATGAGGTCTAGATTATTGCATTGTGCACCCCTCGCTGCGTTATTATCGACATTCAGGCTCGGTCATTTTACAAGAGTAAACTCCCTGCGCCCTCAGTCTCAATGCCTTGCGAGGACCGCACTCTGCAAAGTCTAGAAAATGATAAGTTTTGCTTGTCATTCTTTAAGTAGATAGACAAAAATTAAGAGGGGTCTGTATTACAAGATTTAATCTTGATACAGACCCCTCAGTGTTTATATTGGGAGAAGGTAATTGATCCTTCTTATTGACTAACCAGAGTTACGAACGCCCGCAGCGATACCTGAGATAGTAACCATAAGAGCTTGTTCAACATCCGAATTAGATTCTTTATTAGCACGAGCACGAGCAAGAAGCTCTATCTGCAAGAAGTTCAGTGGAAGAATGAAGCTGTTGCGTAGAGCGATGCTACATGCAGCATTGCTATCATCCTCAATATCCTCCATGAGCGTGGTGTCGTGTGAAATAGCTAGGATTGTTTGTGTATCCTTTTCTAGTCTATGGCGCATATCTTCACCGAGGTAGCGAATCTCTGGAGCGACCAATCTTTGGTCATATGCTGCCGCAATGCTAGCTTCACTCTTGGCATAAACCATTTCGAGCATACTGATACGTGTGCGGAAGAATGGCCACTCACGATACATCTCTTCAAGGAGAGGAAGTTTACCATTATCAATAGCTCCTTGTAGGGCTTCACCTGCACCAAGCCAAGAAGGTAGCATAAGTCTATTCTGACTCCAGCTGAATATCCATGGAATAGCACGCAGACTATCAACCGTAGGAGCTGCACGACGCTTAGCAGGGCGTGAACCGATAGGAAGTTTAGAGAGCTCGCTGATAGGTGTCGCTTGGTCAAAGTAAGAGATGAAGTCTGCATTTCCACGTACGACATCTTGGTAGAGCTTGCATGAACTGTCTCTTAATTCGTCCATGATAGCACGCCATTCAGCCTTAGGTGTTGGTGGTGGCAATAGGTTCGCAAGGAGAATAGCTTCAAGGTATAAGTCGAATGTACGTAAGGCTGTGCCTTTCTGTCCGAACTTGAAGCGAATCATTTCGCCCTGAACCGTTACACGCAGCCCCCCATGTAGTGAGCCCGGTGGCTGTGAATAGAGAGCCGTCTTAGCAGGACCACCTCCACGACCGATTGTACCACCACGACCATGGAATAGAGTGAGCTTGACGCCTGCCTCTTCGCATACTTTGATGAGTTCCTCTTGTCCTGTGTATTGTCCCCAACCAGCAGCGAGTGCTCCAGCGTCCTTAGCACTATCACTATACCCAATCATCACCATTTGCTTATTGCCAATGATACCTCTATACCAGCCGATAGAGAAGAGTTGCTTCATTACTGGAGCAGCATTCTTAAGGTCTTCAAGCGTTTCGAAGAGTGGACCTACTGGCATGTGATATGGACAACCCGATTCTTTGAGTAAGAGATGTACAGCAAGGACGTCGCTAGGTGTTTGGCTCATCGAGATGAGGTACACGGGGATAACGCCTTGTGGTGTTGATGCGACTAAGCGGCAAGTCTCTAATACCTCAGCTGTATCTTCTGATGGCGTCCAGTCTCTAGGAATAAGTGGGCGACGAGAAGAAAGTTCACGGATAAGGAAGGCTTGCTTCTCTTCTTCGCTCCAGCTTGCGTAGTCGCCTAAGCCTAGATAACGTACAACCTCACTAATGGCTTCGGTGTGTCTTGTGCTTTCTTGTCTTACGTCTGTCTTAACAAGGGTAATGCCGAAGGCTTGTACACGACGCATGGTGTCAATAAGTCTATCATCAGCAATAATCCCCATTTCGCAAGCCTTAAGCGAGTCATAGCAGAGCTTTAATGGTTCCCAAAGCTCTTCGTCTGACCAAATAAGACCTTCAGGACGCTCCTTAATAATACCTGTTTCAACGCACTCGTTGAGGTACTCGTATGTTGCACGGAGTCTTCTACGGAGCTTACGCATAACCTCACGATAAGGCTCTTGAGCCTCTTCATCACCGAGGTAAGCACGCAGTTCGGGTGTGCAAAAGGCTCATAGATAGTTCCTTAACAAGGGCTTCGATGTCTTGTAGGAAGAGCTTAACGGCACGACGGCGGTTCATGAGTAGAACGATGCGTGTAACCTTAGCTGTAACATTAGGGTTACCATCTCTATCGCCACCCATCCACGCAGAGAATTGTATTGGTCTAGCGGTGAGCGGTAGGGTATAGCCGTCAAGCATCTCTTGGAGCTGAACGTTCAATTCTCGAATGAACGCAGGCACAGCTTCCCAAAGACTATATTCGATAACGTCATTACCCCACTTAGCTTCTTCTTCGGGGGTAGGCTTGCGGTTACGGATTTCGTCAGTGAACCAATACTGCACGATAAGCTGATGCAGTCTGTGCATAAGTTGACGACGGTAGTGCTCAGGTACTTCCTTAGAGTCTAATTTGAGAAGACACTCGCTCGTTTCGTTGAGATTGTTAATGAGTGAGCGTCTGTTGATTTCTGTGGGGTGAGCTGTTAGGACAAGGTCCATATGCAGCTCTTCAATAGCTTTTAATGATTTCGTTGTTACTGCACCCTGCTCTGCGAAGTTCTTTGCAAAGGGCTGTAAAACGAATAGGGTTCTGCTTCAAAAACCTCAGCCTGGTGCTACTAAGTTGCTCAGTAGTGTTAATGAGGTTGAGCGTTTGGTTGAATACCTGTGCGACGTAGAGTAATTCCTTATCGCTAAGTGATGCGATAGCCTCTTCAAGACGCTTAAACTTGTCGTCATCACAGGTCGTTTCGTTAGCTAGGCGGCGTATAGATTCTATGCGCTCGCACATTTCCTGCCCGAGGTCTTCTCGGGTGACCTCTCGCAGGATGTCTAGAACCAGCTGTAGGTTCTCTGTCGTTTGAACATTCTTTTTTTCTGCTCATAAGTCGTTAGTTAATTGTTTTTTTGGTTATGGTTTAATAGGTTGTTTTAGGCATTGCTGCGCTAAAACAATCCAAAGGTACAATATTTATAGCGTAAAACTCATGAATTAAAGAATAAAATATATAATTATTCCGATGATGGCGAGTTTAAGCGCAAAAAGAGCAACCTAATACAAGTACGTGTAAATACTTTTAGTAAGTGCGCGCACTCATCTCAGTAAGTACACGTAAACACTTTTAGTAAGTACGCGTACTTATTTTCGTGAGTACGTCGTACTTATTTTTAGAGGGTATGCGTACATAAATTTGTGCTTGCGCATACCTATCTTCAAACTTCAGCTGAAGTCTGTAAAAACTACGGCTGAAGTTTGTGCAGACTACACGTGTAGTTTGTACAGACTTCGCCGAGGTTTTGACTTTAGGAAATGCGTGCTTTGGGTTTCTCTCTGTTTATCGAGTATTTTTTTAATGCTCTAGGCTTAAAGTAAGAGTAGCAGGCACGCCATTAAGGTTATTGCCTAGTACTATAAGTGTAGCCTCTAAAGTTTTGGGGGAGGAGGTGTCGAAGATCCAGGGCTAGTGCATCAGAATTTAGAATAGCAAAACTTCTGCCTTACGAGTGCCGTAGGCACGATACTCCTGCATAGCCCAGGGTGGCGAGAGTGCCAAAGGCACGAACAGAACCCTGGGTACACATAAACAACAAATAATATGAGCTCCGATGAGGAGCGGCACAACAACGCGAGCATTTGTCTTGGATAGAGTAGTGCCGCCCCTAAAGGGGCTCAATAAATATATTGACTATTATTACCCAGGGCTTGCGCCCTGGGCTGTGCAGGAGTATCGCCCTTACAGGGCTCATCTACATTTTCACCACCAATCAGTTATTTTTGTTGTTTTTGATGCGCTTGTCCTGGGGGAGCAAGTATTCAAGAAAAAAAGAGATTTTGTAATTGTCTAAGTGCTTGTTATTTCGGGAAAAAGCAGTATCTTTGCAGTGTTTAGTGTGGGGTAGTAGCGTCTATCCTGCAACTGTCCGAGAGATAACTAATTAAGTATAAATAGATTAAAACTAAAAAGATGCCTACAATTCAACAATTGGTTAGAAAGGGTCGTGAAGTAATCGTAGAGAAGGGAAAGAGCCCTGCTCTAGATTCTTGCCCTCAGCGTCGTGGTGTTTGTGTGCGTGTGTACACAACTACACCTAAGAAGCCTAACTCTGCAATGCGTAAGGTAGCACGTGTGCGCCTAACAAATTCAAAGGAAGTTAATGCTTACATCCCAGGAGAAGGTCACAATCTTCAGGAACACAGCATCGTGCTTGTTCGTGGTGGTCGTGTAAAGGACCTTCCAGGTGTGCGTTATCACATCGTTCGTGGTACGCTCGATACTGCAGGTGTAAATGGTCGTACTCAGCGTCGTAGTAAGTATGGTGCTAAGCGTCCAAAGCCAGGTCAGGCTGCAGCTCCAGCAAAGGGTAAGAAGTAATTCTGAACGCTAAGCGCGGATACCGCTAACTAACCACCATAAGCCCGAATAGGTCGGGTGCTGAGAGGGTGGCTCAGCGAAAGAAATAGAATTTGAAACCAGTTTTGAGTTCGTTGGATAGGCTAAAACAGGTTGAGTAAATGCCCAAGCGTGGGCGTTGAAGACATTTAGGCAAAACAACCAATTCGATAAAACGAAAAAACAGACAATGAGAAAAGCAAAGCCAAAAAAGAGACAGGTACTACCTGATCCCGTATTTGGAGATGTTAAGGTGACTAAGTTCGTTAATCACCTAATGTATGATGGTAAGAAGAGCATTGCTTTTCGAAATCTTCTATACTGCTCTACAGATTGTAGAAGGTAAGAAGCAGGATGCTGAGCAGACTGCACTTGACGTATGGAAGGCAGCTCTAGATAATATCACTCCTCAAGTAGAAGTAAAGAGCCGCCGTATCGGTGGTGCTACTTACCAAGTACCAACAGAAATCCGTGCAGAACGCAAGGAGTCTATCAGCATGAAGAACCTTATCCTCTTCGCTCGTAAGCGTGGTGGTAAGACTATGGCTGATAAAGCTTGCTGCTGAAATCATGGATGCATTCAATAGCCAAGGTGCTGCGTTCAAGCGCAAGGAAGATATGCACCGTATGGCAGAAGCTAATCGCGCATTCGCACACTTCCGTTTCTAATACTAGCGCGATATGGCAGACTTAAAACACCTAGAACTTACTCGTAATATCGGTATCATGGCTCACATTGATGCCGGTAAGACTACAACTTCTGAGCGTATCCTATTCTATACTGGTCTTACTCACAAGATCGGTGAAGTACACGATGGTGGTGCTACTATGGACTGGATGGAGCAGGAGCAGGAGCGTGGTATCACGATTACTTCTGCTGCTACGACTACATTCTGGAACTACGCAGGAACAAAGTATAAAATCAACCTTATTGACACCCCAGGACACGTAGACTTTACTGTAGAAGTAGAGCGTTCACTTCGTGTTCTTGATGGTGCTGTAGCTACATTCTGTTCAGTAGGTGGTGTACAGCCACAGAGTGAAACAGTATGGCGTCAGGCAGACAAGTATCGTGTGCCTCGTATATGCTACGTAAACAAGATGGACCGTTCTGGTGCAAACTATTTCGATGTAGTTCGCCAGATTAAGACTATCCTCGGTGCATCTCCTTGCCCAATTCAGATACCAGTAGGTCAAGAAGAAACTTTCCGTGGCGTGGTAGACCTCGTTACGATGAAGGCTCTTTACTGGGATGATGAAACAATGGGTGCAAACTATGAGATTGTAGACATTCCAGCTGAACTTCAAGCTGAAGCAGAAGAATGGCGCGATAAGATGCTAGAAGCTCTAGCTGATTGCGATGATACACTCATGGAAAAGTATTTCGATGACCCATCTACAATCACAGAAGAAGAAATCCGTGTTGCTATCCGTCGTGGTACAGTAGACATGAAGATTTTCCCTGTTCTTTGTGGTTCTTCATTCAAGAACAAGGGTGTACAAACTCTTCTTGACGCTGTAGCAGCATACCTTCAAGCCCAATGGATACTCCAGTAGTTGAAGGTACAGACCCACGCGATAGCGAAGTGAAGATTACTCGCGAAGTAAGCCCATCTTCACCACTTACAGCTCTTGCATTTAAGATTGCTACAGACCCTTATGTAGGTCGTCTATGCTTCTTCCGTGTATATGCTGGTGAACTTCAGGCAGGTTCTTACGTGTACAACTCACGTAGCGACAAGAAGGAACGTATCTCTCGTCTATTCCAAATGCACTCAAACAAGCAGAACCCAATGGAAGTCATTGGTTGCGGTGATATCGGTGCTGGTGTAGGGTTTCAAGGATATCCGTACTGGTGATACTCTTTGTGATGAGAATGCTCCTATTACTCTTGAATCTATGGACTTCCCAGATCCTGTAATCGGTATCGCAGTAGAGCCAAAGACTCAGAAGGATATGGACAAGATGAGCGTAGGTCTCCAGTAGCTTGCTGAAGAAGACCCAACATTCCGCGTTCAGACTAACGAAGAAACTGGTCAGACTGTAATCAGCGGTATGGGTGAGCTTCACCTTGAAATCATTATCGACCGTCTAAAGCGTGAGTTTAAGGTTGAGTGTAACCAAGGTCGTCCACAGGTTAGCTATAAGGGAGCAATCACTCGTCCAGTTGAACTTCGTGAAGTTTATAAGAAGCAGACTGGTGGTCGTGGTAAGTTCGCTGATATCATCGTACGTGTAGAACCAGCTGACGAGTCATTCGAAGGCGAAGGACTACAGTTCGTAGATGAAGTAAAGGGCGGTAACGTTCCTAAGGAATTCATTCCATCAGTACAGAAGGGCTCCAGAAGGCTATGGCTAATGGTGTGCTTGCTGGTTATGCTGTAGATAAGCTCAAGGTTACTCTTATGGACGGTTCGTTCCACCCAGTGGACTCTGACCAGCTTTCATTCGAAGTAGCAGCTCTTCAAGCATTCAAGAATGCTTCTGCACAGGCAGGTCCAGTTCTTCTAGAGCCAATCATGAAGCTTTGAAGTAGTTACTCCAGAAGAAAAACATGGGTAACGTAATCGGTGACCTTAACAAGCGTCGTGGTCAGGTAGAAGGACAGGAAACTAGTCCTAGCGGTGCTGTTATCGTTAAGGCTAAGGTGCCTCTAGCAGAAATGTTCGGTTATGTAACACAGCCTCGTACAATCACTTCAGGGTCGTGCGACAAGCTCAATGGAGTTCAGCCACTACGCAGAAGTGTCTAACTCAATCGCTCGTCAGGTGCTTGAAGAAGTAGGCGGACGTGTAGACCTAATCAAGTAGTATTACTATTAAAAAAATATGAGCCAAAAGATCAGAATCAAGTTGAAATCTTACGATCACTCATTGCTAGACAAGAGTGCTGAGAAGATTGTGAAGACTGTGAAGGCTACAGGTGCTGTGGTGAGTGGACCAATTCCACTCCCCACACACAAGCGTATCTTTACGGTTAACCGTTCAACGTTCGTAAACAAAAAGTCTCGTGAGCAGTTTGAACTAAGCTCTCATAAGAGACTCATCGACATCCACAACTCTACAGCAGAAACTGCAGATGCGCTAATGAAGCTTGAGCTCCCTAGCGGTGTAGAAGTTGAAATCAAAGTGTGAGCATATTAATTAGAAACTGAAATGCCAGGTTTATTAGGAAAGAAAATCGGAATGACATCCGTGTTCAGTGCCGAGGGAAAGAATCTTCCATGCACTGTTATTGAAGTAGGTCCTTGCGTGGTTACGCAGATTAAGACCTTAGAAAAGGATGGCTATGAAGCTCTTCAGTTGGGTTTCTCTGAAGGAAAGGAGAAAAACACATCGAAGCCTCTTCAAGGTCACTTCGCTAAGGCAGGTGTGAGCCCCAAGAGACACTTGGCCGAGTTCAAGGGTTTCGATTGTAGTCAATACAATCTCGGAGATGTGATTGATGTGAACCTTTTTGAAGATACTGTCTTCGTTGACGTAGTTGGTACTTCTAAGGGTAAAGGATTCCCAGGGCGTTGTTAAGCGTCACGGTTTCGGTGGTGTAGGTCAAGCTACTCACGGTCAGCACAATCGTCTTCGTGCCCCAGGTTCTGTAGGTGCGTGTTCGTATCCTGCAAAGGTATTCAAGGGCACCCGCATGGCTGGTCAGACAGGTAATGAACGTGTAACTGTTCAAAACCTCGAAGTAATTAAGGTAATGCCCGAGCACAATCTCCTTCTCGTTAAGGGTAGCGTGCCAGGAGCAAAGGGTTCAATCGTTGTAATCGAAAAAGTAAATGGAACTAAGCGTATATAACATCAAGGGTGAAGATACTGGTCGCAAGATCGTTCTTGATGATGCTGTATTCGGCATCGAGCCCAAGGAGCACGCAGTTTACCTCGATGTGAAGCAATACCTTGCTAACCAGCGTCAGGGAACTCATAAGTCTAAGGAGCGTAGCGAAATCTCAGAGTAGTACACGTAAGCTTATCCGCCAGAAGGGTGGTGGTGGCGCTCGTCGTGGTGACATCAACTCTCCACTTCTTGTAGGTGGTGCACGTGTATTCGGTCCAACACCAGAAGCTACAGCTCAAGCTCAACAAGCAGCTTTTAAGGGTCTTGCTCGTCGTAGCGCGCTTTCAGCCGTGCTGCTGCAGGCGAAATCATCGTAATCGAGAACTTCAACTTCAGGCTCCACGTACGAAGAATTTTTGTTGAACTAACAAAGGCTTTCGGTCTTGAAGGTAAAAAGGCTCTTTTTCGTAGCCGAAGAAGTGAGTGCAAATGTTGCTCTATCTGCACGTAACCTCCAGACAGCTTTCGTGGCTAACGCACGTCAGCTAAACACTTATGCAGTACTTAACTGCACTAAAGCTTTGTTCTTACTGAAGGTGCTGTAGCTGTAGCTAACGAATTGTTTAAGGCATAATAATAGGAGACAAAGACTATGAGAATTATCATTAAGCCTGTTATTACGGAAAAGACTTCTAAGGATACTGAGAAGTTCGCTAACCGTTATACATTCCGTGTGGCTCCAGATGCCAACAAGATCGAGATTAAGAATGCCGTAGAGGCTATGTACAATGTAAAGGTGGTAAGCGTTAACACGATGAACTACGATGGCAAGCTTAAGGCTCGCTATACTAAGAGTGGTCTTCTTCGTGGTAAGGTAGCAGCTTTTAAGAAGGCTGTAGTAACGCTTGCTGAAGGTCAAACGATCGACTTTTACGCTAACATCTAAACAGAACAATGGCAATACGTAAACTCAAGCCCACTACTCCGGGTCAGAGACATAAGATTATTGGTGCCTTCGATACGATCACTGCAAGCGCACCAGAGAAATCTCTTGTGATCGGTAAGCGTAAGAGCGGCGGACGTAACAACACTGGTAAGATGACCATGCGCTACATCGGTGGTGGTCACAAGCAGAAGTTCCGCTCATCGACTTCAAGAGAACTAAGGACGGCATCCCTGCTACAGTTAAGAGCATCGAGTACGACCCAAACCGTACTGCTCGTATCGCTCTTCTTTACTACGTAGACGGTGCTAAGGCTTACATCCTAGCTCCTAAGGGTCTAGAAGTAGGTCAGCAAGTAATGAGCGGTGCTGAAGCTGCTCCAGAAGTAGGTAACCGCCTACCACTTGCTAATATCCCAGTGGGTACTATTATTCACAATATCGAACTTCGTCCCTGGTCAAGGTGCTAAGATGGTTCGTTCTGCTGGTGCTTTTTGCTCAGTTGACTTCTCGTGAAGGTACTTACGTTGTTATCAAGATGCCATCAGGTGAAACTCGCCGTATTCTTTCTGCTTGTAAGGCTACTATCGGTAGCGTAAGCAACGAAGAGCACGCTCTAGAGCGTAGCGGTAAGGCAGGTCGTACACGTTGGCTTGGTCGTCGCCCACGTAATCGTGGTGTTGTGATGAACCCAGTCGATCACCCAATGGGTGGTGGTGAAGGACGCGCTTCTGGGGACACCCACGTAGCCGTAAGGGCATCTACACTAAGGGTCTGAAGACACGTGCTCGAAGAAACATTCTTCTAAGTACATCATTGAAAGACGTAAGAAGTAATTGATTAAACAACGAATTTATGAGTCGTTCACTTAAGAAAGGTCCATATATCAATCTCAAGCTAGAGAAGAAGGTCTTGGCGATGAATGAGTCTGGTAAGAAGGCTGTCATCAAGACATGGGCACGTGCTTCAATGATTAGTCCTGATTTCGTAGGGCACACCATTGCAGTACATAATGGTCAAAAAGTTTATCCCCGTTTTTCGTAACGGAGAACATGGTAGGTCACAAGCTTGGTGAGTTCTCACCAACACGTACTTTCCGTGGTCACGGTGGTAACAAGAAGAAGTAATCGGCTGAAGTATAATACACTTCAGAATTATAGTAGATATTAAGAGAAATGGGTAATAGAAAAAGACTTTCAGCCGATGCTCGTAAGGAAGTACGTAAGAATGAGTACTTCGCTCACTACGCAACGTGCCTACATCTCCTCGCAAGATGCGTCTTGTGGCTGATATGGTGCGTGGTATGGAAGTGAGCCGCGCTCTAGGAGTGCTAAAGTTCTCTAACAAAGAGGCTGCTGCACGCGTAGAGAAGCTCCTTCGCTCGGCTATCGCCAACTGGGAACAAAAGAATGGTCGTACCGCTGAGGACGGCGAGCTATACATCACACGTATTTTTCGTTGATGGTGCTGCTACTCTTAAGCGTATGCGTCCTGCTCCACAAGGTCGTGGATACAGAATTCGCAAGCGTTCAAATCACGTAACGATTTTCGTGGATACTAAAAAAACTAAGCAAGCAGATGGGACAGAAGACAAATCCAATAAGTAATCGCCTTGGGTACATCCGTGGATGGGACTCAAACTGGTATGGTGGAAACAAGTACAGCGATAAGCTTCTTGAAGACTATCGCCTACGTGCCTATCTGAAGGTTAAGCTAGCTAACGCTAGTGTTTCACGTATTGTGATTGAGCGTGCTTTAGAGCTTGTGACAATCACTATCTGCACAGCTCGCCCTGGTTTCGTTATCGGTAAGGGTGGCGAAGGTGTAGATACACTCAAGGAACAACTAAAGAAGATCACGAACAAGGAAGTTCAGATCAATATATTCGAGGTACGCAAGCCTGAAATTGACGCTGCTATCGTAGCGGACAATATCGCTCGCCAACTCGAAGGTAAGATTGCCTACCGTCGTGCAGTGAAGATGGCTATTGCCGGAGCAATGCGCGGTGGTGCAGAGGGTATCAAGGTTCAGGTTTCAGGTCGTCTCAATGGTGCTGAGATTGCACGTAGCGAGATGTATAAGGAAGGACGTACTCCATTACATACGCCCGTGCCGACATCGACTATGCTACAGCTGCAGTCTCTAACTAAAGGTAGGTATCCCTAGGTATCAAGGTGTGGATCTGTAAGGGTGAGGGTTTACGGTAAGCGTGACCCTAGCTCCCTAACTTCACACAGCCTAAGGGTGCTCAGCGCGATGGTGGTCGCCGCGATGGCGGTAGATCTCAACCGTGGTGGTAAGAGAGAGGCAATCGCTAATTTAATCAACACGTAAACAGAGATGTTACAACCAAGAAAAACCAAATTTAGAAGAGTTCAGAAGGGACGCGCTAAGGGTAACGCTATGCGTGGTAATCAGCTTGCTTTCGGCTCTTTCGGTATCAAGTCTCTGGGTACACGCTGGATTACCGGCTCGTCAAATTGGAGCTGCTCGTATCGCGGTAACGCGTTACATGCAGCGTCAAGGTCAGGTATGGGTGCGTATCTTCCCAGATAAGCCAATCACTAAGCAGTCCTGCCGACGTCCGAATGGGTAAGGGTAAGGGTTCTCCAGAAGGCTCTGTGGCTAATGTGACTCCAGGACGTATGCTCTTCGAAATCGAAGGCGTTTCTTACGAAATCGCTAAGGAAGTCTCTACGTCTTGCAGCCTGGGAGCTACCAGTAGTTACTAAGTTTGTAGTTCGTCGTGACTACGATATGTCTAACTCTAATCTTTAATTAGCACAATGAAGAAGGCTGAACTAAAGAAGACGCTTAAGGCACTTAGCACTGCTGAATTACAGGAGCGTTTGACAGCAGAAACTGCTGCATACAATAAGAAAAGCATTGATCACGCTGTGTCTCCAGTAGACAACTCTGCTGACCTACGCCGTCAGCGTCGTGAGCTTGCTCAGATTAAGACTATCCTCCGTGAGCGTGAGCTCTCTAATAACTAATAGGGTCCCATGGAAAGAAGACTAAGAAAAGAACGCGTTGGTGTTGTTTCTAGCAACAAGATGGATAAGACCATCACTGTTGCCGTAAAGTGGAAGGAAAAGCACCCTATCTACGGTAAGTTCGTTAATAAGACGAAGAAGTACCATGCTCACGATGAGAAGAACGAGTGTAATATCGGTGATACTGTACGTATCATGGAAACTCCGTCCTCTTAGCCGTACTAAGAGATGGAGACTAGTAACAATCACAGAAAGAGCAAAGTAATATGATACAGCAAGAGTCAAGACTAGTAGTAGCTGATAACAGCGGTGCTAAGGGAAGCCCTCTGTATCCGTGTCCTCGGTGGTACGCGTCGTCGCTATGCCTCTGTAGGTGATGTTATCGTAGTATCAATTAAGAGCACTATTCCTTCTAGCGATGTGAAGAAGGGTAGCGTTTTCAAAGGCAATCATCGTTCGTACAAAGAAGGAAGTGCGTCGTGCTGATGGTTCATACATCCGTTTCGATGACAACGCTTGTGTTCTTCTGAACGCTGCTGGTGATATGCGTGCAAGCCGTATTTTCGGTCCTGTAGCACGTGAGCCTGTAACGCTAACATGAAAATCGTTTCACTAGCGCCTGAAGTGCTTTAATAAAGTAAGTAAGCAATGAGTAAATTACATATCAAGAAGGGCGACCAAGTGCTTGTCCTCGCAGGTAAGGATAAAGGTGTTAAGGCTGAAGTCCTCGAAGTACTTGTAGAGAAAGCAGCGCGCTATCGTGAAGGGTGTAAATATCATCACGAAGCATGCTAAGCCAAGTGCTAAGAACCCTCAGGGTGGTATCGTTAAGACGGAAGCACCTATCCACATCTCTAATCTGATGGTGGTAAACCCTGAGACAGGTAAGGCTGCACGTGTAGGTCGCACACGCAACGGAGCTGGTAAGCTCGTGCGTATTTTCAAGAACCCCTCTAAGATTAAGAACAACTAATGAGCAATACAGCAAGTCTTAAGAACGAATACAAAGAACGTATCGTTCCTGCTCTTATCGAGCAGTTCGGCTATAAGAGCCGTATGCAGGTGCCTGTGCTCAAGAAGATCGTGATCAATCAGGGTCTCGGTATGGCTACTGGCGATAAGAAGATTATTGACGTAGCTATCGCAGAACCTCTGCTATCACAGGTCAGAAGGCTGTGCCTACGCTATCAAAGAAGGATATTTCTAACTTCAAGCCTGTAAGAAGATGCCTATCGGTGTTATGGTAACACTTCGCCGTGAGCAGATGTACGAATTCCTAGAACGTCTTGTACGTGTGGCTCTCCCACGTATCCGTGACTTCAAGGGTATCGATAGCAAGCTTTGATGGTCGTGGTAACTATACTCTAGGTATCAGCGAACAGATTATCTTCCCTGAAATTAACCTAGATAGCATCACTAAGATTCTAGGTATGAACATCACGTTCGTAACTAGCGCACAGACAGACGAAGAAGGTTACGCTCTACTTAAGGAGTTTGGTCTTCCATTCAAGAACGCTAAGAAGGCATAATAGAAGATATGGCAAAGGAATCAATGAAAGCACGCGAAGTTAAGCGTGCTAAGCTCGTAGCTAAGTACGCTGCTAAGCGTGCTGCTCTTAAGGAAATTGTTCGTACTGGCTCTATCGAAGATGCATTCAGAGCTGCTCAGAAGCTCCAGTCTCTTCCAAAAGAACGCGCTTCCTGTACGTCTACACAACCGTTGTACAATGACAGGTCGTCCAAAGGGTTATATGCGTCAGTTCGGTATTTCACGTATCCAATTCCGTGAAATGGCTGCTGCTGGTCTTATCCCAGGCGTTAAGAAGGCAAGCTGGTAAGCTTTAGCTTTTACATAAACTAATATCCCCCTCACAGCTTTGGCTGTGAGGGGGGTATTGTTTTCTCCATGTGGTGTTTGTGTTTGTTGTTAGGGAATACGAAACTTTCCATCTATAGAGACCATTGCATTGTGCGGCACTCGCTGCGTTATTATCGACATTCAGGCTCGGTCATTTACACAAGTAAACTCCCGTCGCCTTCAGTCTTGATGCCTTGCGATTACCGTATTCTTCAAAGTTCCACAAAAGGACAAGTTAAACTTGTCCTTTTGGAGACCGTGCAAACGGTCTCCAAAAAGAGGATAATGGGGCGAAATCGGACTAAGCTAGATAAAAATAATGCCAAATGTAACATATGTTTCACTTCGAGGCAAATGCTTTTTATACTTTTGGTTCGAACACGTGTACTAAGCACACATGTTTTCTGTCAACTTTCATTACTAATAACTAACTAATAAACAAATGACACCAAAGAAATTATGGTATGCCTTAGGGGCTGTACTCATACTCTCTTTTGCTGTCCTTGGGTTCTTCGGGATTGAAATCTTCCGTAGTATGCCACCTTTCCCAACTAAGGTTGTAACTACTGATGGAAAAGTTCTTTTTGAAGGACAGGATATCAAAGATGGTCAAAATGTTTGGCAATCTATTGGAGGACAAACTGTCGGGAGTATTTGGGGACATGGTGCATACATTGCACCAGACTGGAATGCAGACTATTTACATCGCGAGTCTGTGCTAATGCTCAAGCAGTCTCGCTGAACGAGATAGCTTAAATTATGACTCTCTTTCGGAGGCTGATAAGGCTAAGTATCAGGTGCTTCTTCAGAATGAATTACGTAAGAATACCCTATGATCCTAATACTGGAATCATAACATTTAGCCCACTTAGGGCAGAAGTGGCTCGTGAAGTTGGTCAGCATTATACTAAGCTCTTTCTCGGAGATAATTCTCCTGAGTATAAGAAACTACGTAAGGCTTTATGCTCTTCGCGAGAAATCACTAGATGATGCCAATCGTATGGCTCAGATGAATGCCTTCTTTGCATGGTCTTCATGGGTCTGCGTAACTAACCGCCCTGGAGATAATGTAAGTTATACTAATAACTGGCCTCATGACCCTGTATTGGGTAACATTGCTCCAACATCATTACATCTATGGTCAGGGTTTAGTGTCTTGATTCTATTGACGGCTGTTGGTATCTTAGTTTACTATCATGCTCAATCTAAGGAAGAGGAAGTTCTGTCTCCTAGTTCAGACCCTTTGAGAGGAATGGAGCCTACTGCTTCCTATGAAAGCTAGTCTCAAGTACTTCTGGATTGTGTCAGCTCTGATGCTAGTTCAGATGACTTTTGGGAGCAGTGACAGCCCACTATGGAGTAGAAGGAGATGCGCTTTTTGGCTTACCCATTCAGGATTTCTTGCCTCAAGCAGTTTCTCGTAGTTGGCATGTACAGTTAGCTATTCTTTGGATTGCTACTTCTTGGTTGGCTACAGGCTTGTACATCGCTCCTGCTGTTTCTGGTAATGAACCCAAGTATCAAGCCTTAGGAGTTAATATCCTTTTTGGTGCTCTTGTATTTGTTGTGGTAGGTTCTCTCATCGGTCAGTGGATGGAGCGTCATGCAGGCTCGGTCTAATAGAGAACTTCTGGTTAGGGACATCAAGGATATGAATATGTAGAGCTTGGTCGCATTTGGCAAATACTTCTTCTTGTAGGTTTGGTTCTATGGCTCTTCTTAATGATTCGAGCTCTTATTCCTGCTCTTAGACGTAAGGATGAGAATCGCCATCTTTTGACGCTCTTTATCATTGCATCCTTAGCAATCGCATTCTTCTATGCGGCAGGACTAATGTATGGTCGTCAGAGCCATATGGCTATTGCTGAATATTGGCGTTGGTGGGTAGTGCACCTTTGGGTGGAAGGCTTCTTTGAGGTCTTTGCAACTGTTGTTGCTGCTTTTCCTATTCTGTCGTCTTGGTTTGCTGCGCATTAAGTCTGCGACGACATCGGTACTCTTCTCTACGATTATCTTCTTGGCTGGAGGAATATTAGGTACTTGCCACCACCTCTATTTTAGTGCTACCCCAACAGCTGTTTTAGCTCTTGGTGCTACGTTTAGTGCATTAGAGATAGTTCCTCTTGTTTTGATTGGGATGGAAGTCTCATCACAACTATAAGCTTTCGAAGGCTACAAAATGGTTAGAAGATTATAAGTGGCCTATCTATTGCTTTATTGCAATGTGCTTCTGGAATTTCTTAGGAGCGGGTATCTTTGGTTTTTGCTCATTAATCCTCCTATTGCACTCTATTACTTGCAAGGACTGAATACGACTGCTGTGCATGGACATGCTGCTCTGTTTGGAGTATATGGTATTTTTGGGTATTGGTTTGATGTTATTCTGCTTAAGAGGCTTGTATCCAGACTATAAGTGGAATGATCGTCTTATTGGCACTGCATTTTGGATGATTAATATAGGCTTATTCCTCATGGTGACTATTAGTGTATTACCAATAGGTATTATGCAGGCACATGAGTCTATAACTCAAAGCCTATTGGTCGGCTCTGATCAGCAGAATTCCTCCAACAAGATATTATGCAAACTATTCGTTGGATGCGTGTTCCTGGTGATGTGCTTTTAGGTCTAGGAGAGTTATTGCTTGTCATCTTTATTTTTTGGTCTCCAGTTTGGTTGGTCAAGAAAGGAGAAGTTGATAGAATTTTTTTCTGGATAGAATAAACTCCGATAAACTACTAGCTTAGGGTAGTTTATCGGAGTTTCTATTTAGCTTTGTATCTTTGTAGCAAATTAGATAAAATAAATGAAACAGAGATTACTGGCATTAGATGCGATTAAGGGGCTTGCTATCTTGATGGTCGTTATGGGGCATATATATTTTTTGCAGATAGTGATAGTTTTGCTCTTTCCTAGTTATGTGGAAAAATTTTATTGAGGACTTCAAATTCCGTTATTCATACTTGTTGCAGGGATTTTTCTCAGAAAAATGACTCAATGGGATGAGTATAAAGGCTATTTCAAGGATAAAATAATACGTCTACTTATTCCAGTTTTCTTGTTTTTTCCATTATTTACCCTGTGGCATGATGGGAGGATTCATTTGAGTGGGATCTATACATATCAGTATTGGTTTACTATTAATTTATTCCTTTACTTTACTATATTCGTCCTTCAGAGAGCTTCCGTAGAATGGCTGCTAGAACGATTAAAACAGAAAGAGAATAGGGTAATTGATGTGTGTTTACATCTGACCTTTGCTGTATTAGTATATTACCTATCAGTGGATTTTTCTCCTCAGATTTATCCTCCAATAGAGAACTATTTTGTTGTTGTTAGGGAGAGGATAGCATGGTATTATCCTTATCTCGTGTTAGGGTTTCTAATAGGACGGTTTAAGCTAATTGATGTCTTTCAAAAACATGGGGTTGCAGCGATAGCATTTATATTCTTTTGTTTGGGATTGTGTTTTATTAGAGGGTGGCAAGGTCTTGAGGGCGGAATGCCTTCGTATGTATGGAATAACATGTACAGGATAATTGCTCCAGCTTTCTTTATCCTATGTATATATGTATTTAGTTCTTGGGAGAAACTTGGAGGTAAGGTCTTCAAAGTATTTGTTTTGATGGGGCAGTGGTCTCATGCCAATTTATTTTATTCATTACTTCTTTCTTCCAGTATTTCCCGGAATGCGCCCTTTTCTGGTATCGATAGTCCCAGATCAGCGTTTGAGCTTAGAGTTTTTGATTTATTTCGGGGAGCTGTGCTGACTTTAGTACCTACCTTGGCGATTATTTGGTGTATCAAACTTAATCCATATCTTGATTTCTTCCTCTTTGGGGAGAAGCATAGATTGCTCAAGAAGTAATCCTGTAAAACAGAGATGCGATAGAGTCTTCATCCCGACTCTATCGCATCTTTTGTAAGTGGGGGAGGGAGAAGAGCGTAGTTGCTAGATACTTAAAAAGTTATATCTTTGTGCATGATGGTACACGAGATACGTCAAAAGAATAGGCATCATTTTCCCTAAGTCTCTTCGTGAGTTTCATAGCAATGATGTCCTTGCATCGGAGTCTGCTGAGCAAGACAGACACTGCGTGCAAACGACTTCTATTCTCGTTAAAGGTCATCATCTAGCTGAGCAAATAGATAAGTCAGAATGTCCTATTTGCCACTTCCTCCATACTCCATTTCTAGCTAAAGTCATTTTGCCCGATGTGTCTTTTCATTGCTTTGGGTATTGCTTTGCTGTGGTGTGCGGTAAGAGCTAGTGAACAATCATCGGTTCCTCTTAGTCTTTTGCTGAGAGGACCTCCTACACATTAATTCAGTCTTAGGTTTCATTACCAACAGATTTATCACAAATAGAGACTGCCCTGATGGCTTTCAAGATAGGGAAGTCTTGCTTGCCATTTGTCTGAGTTCTGTGGGTCTTCTACTGAAAGTAGAAAAAGGCCTAGGGAAACATATGACCTTAGCGTAGGATTATGCGCATTGGGATTGGTCTCACGATGGGCTACTATGTCCAAGCTGAACATTAAGATTACCTTAACTTAATTATCAATACATTTATGTATCAGCCATCTAAAGCTGGGTACAGATGGAGCTGTATGGCCCCTATTGGGCTGTGGTGCTTTTCATGCAGCCCATGCAGGCGGCACAGAGTATTAGACCATGGCATACCGGTGAAGAGGTGTCTAAGTCGATTGTTGTGCCCTCTATCCCGGAGAGGATAGATTCGCTTAGTCATACCGATAAGGGTAAGACGCACCATTTATCAGAAGTCCTTGTTAAGGCTCAAGACCAGTTGTTTCATCTAATGTGGTCGCTAAGAAAAATCTCGGCAGTTACGCTTGAGCGTAATCTTGGGCGTAGTTTAGCTCAGATGCTGACGGAGGTTAGTGGCGTGACGATGCTTCAGACCGGAACGACGACAGCTAAAACCTGTTATTCATGGCATGTATGGAACGCGTGTCCTGATTATGAATAATGGTGTCCGTCAGTCGGGGCAGCAGTGGGGAGAAGACCATGCGCCAGAGGTGAGTGTCGATGCCAATGATGAGGTGCATGTCCCTGAAAGGAGCAGAGGCAGTTGCTTATGGTTCGGGAAGCCCATAGCCGGCGTAATTCTCCTAGGACAGAAATCATTGCCTTATGGGGGAGAGGCTGTCGGCGGAACTCTTGCCACAAGCTATGGAAGCAATGGTCGCCGTTATTCAGGCTTGCTCAAGCTAGAAGGGCTGTTCCTAAATTGTCTTCTTTGGCTTAGGAGGACAAGTATCTTATTCTCATGGTGGAGATAGAGAGACTGCCAAGTATTTGCTAGAGAATACGGGTGTGCGTGAGTTGGATTATTCTCTTTCTCTTGGTTGGCGTCATGACCTTTGGTCTCTGGAGGGTTACTTCAGTCAGTATCGCAACAAAAACAGGACTGCTTCCCTCAGGTCACCTTAAGAATAGTAACGATATTCAGACGCTTATAGACCTAGGGGCAACCACAGACGTTCCGCCCATTCTCGTATGAGATTGATTTCCCTTATCACGATGTTGTTCATAGTCTCTACCTCGTTAAGAGTAAGTATAGAGGAGGGCGTTGGGGTAACTTCAGTGTGAATGCCTCTATGCAGTCTGATGAACGCAATGAGTTTAATATCCGCCGTAATAATCGCTCGTCGTCGCCTACACTTGCGCTCAACCTTACAAGTTATCAGCTTGATGCTCTTTTGGCAGATCTTTACAATAGATGGAATACGGAGCTAGGTGTGCATTTAAATAGCACTGATAACTATAGCACTCCTGATACGGGTGTACCTCCTATTATCCCCCAACTATACAGAGCTAGGCTATGCCTTTCATTTAGTGCAGAAGTATTCATCTCCTAAATGGGGTGCCGAGCTTGGCTTGCGTATTGACCAGTTGGCTCTAGCTGTTGATGGTTATAATATCTTCCGTGAGCATGTACAAGCTCAGCGTAATTTTACGAACCTAACTTATAGCCTTGGTGGGCACTATCGTCCAAATAAAGCATGGACGCTAACGAGTCAGTTGGGTTTGGCTTTCCGTGCGCCACATGTGCATGAGCTGTACAGCATCGGGAATCAGCACGGAGCTGCAATCTTCATTAAAGGAGATAGCACGCTTAGAAGTGAACGTGGATATAAGTGGGTGAATTCTGGTATCCTATACGGGAGAGCGTTTATCGTGCTCACTAGAGTCCCTACTTGCAGTTAATCAATGGCTATATATATGAGTCACCTGACCGAGATAGCGAAAATAGACCTGAGTACTATACGACTATATCAGGTACTTATCCTTCATTTAGTCAAAGGCAAGAAGATGCATTCTTCCGTGGTGTAGACCTTGAGGCTTTCTATCGCTTGCCGATTGATGGCTTGACTTATCGCGCTCAAGCGTCAATGGTGTGGGCTAATGCCCTCAAGTCAGGAGCACTCTTCCCTTATATCCCTAGCTTCCGTTTTTCACATGCTTTGCAGTGGGCTTGGGGGCGTATCAGAGTCTTTTGTCCTTGACTTTGCACTCAAGCATATGCACGTAGCCAAACAAACCTCGTTTTGACCCAAGCATAGATATTGCAGCTGCGCCAGATGCATACAATCTCGTTGGTCTTGAGTTTAGCTGTACCAAGAAGCCTCAAAGCGAGGAAGTTTACGCTTTCTATTGACGGGAGACAATATGCTCAATACGCTCTATAAGGAGTACACTAATAGGGCGCGTTATTATGCTCACGATGCTGGACGTGATATTCGTTGTAGCCTTGTTTATTCTTTTCTAGAGGTGGGGTTCTTGCTCTTTTGTCCTTAAAAATGCTTCCCTTGTGAAGTACACGAATAAGTAATCAATTATATAATAAATCAATATGAATTTGTCCCTGATTAAGTAGTGGCATTTTGAGTTTGCTCGCTACTCTCTTTGTTTTCAGTTGTTCGCCCTGCCGCTCCCAAGCAAGCTGTAGATGAAACGAAGATAAAAACATGATGACCCTTCTGCGGTAGTTTTTTTCGTCTAACAAAGGCTAATCTAGCTAATCCAGCGAAATGGAATGATAGTCCAACGCTAAAAAGATGTAACTCTTACTGATGAGGTTCAGGAAATGCACTCTCTTTAACACGTAAGGGTTTCCTTGCAGATGGTGAGAAAGGGCTTAAGGAATGGAAGGTTAAGAGTATTGTTACTGAGCCCAACACGGTTTACTTGCTTTGAAATCTTTTACAAGGATGCTCAAGATAAACTGATGAATGGTCAATTTATTGAGAATGGTCAAGACCTTATCCACCAGCATTTCTTCCGTCGTTATGCAGAATATGTGTCTCCCTGAAGATGGCATTAAGCGTGTATATCCTGTTCCCAATGCAGAAGAACTAGGCTTTGATTATCGTTATGCAGATGTATCGCCTTGGAATAAACCTTATACAGACCCTAGCGAGTATGTTTACTGGTAATACCAATCCTATGGGTTTCAAGGGGCTTATTCGTTTTACTGAGGAGGATATAAGATTTCACATAACAATCTTATTGATGCATGCTCACGAACCTAAGGCTAGATTTGATAAGGCTAAGAAGGTTCAGATATTCATGCCTTTCTATAATAATGATGCTTTTCAGAATCAATCAAGAAGCAGATATCTCTCTTGATGTAGCTGTTTCTGTAGACAAGGCTACCAAAGACCAGCGTATAGAGCGTCTTCGTAAAATAATAACTCTTAAATAATATTCAGTAATCTATTATTCTTTAATTATGAACAAGTATCAAAAATCGTTCAAAAGGCTTTTCGCTAGTGTGCGCACTAGCTGCTCTCTCTGAGCTGTGTGGGTAAGGATGAGCCTACTAAATCAACTCCCGCACCTGTACCCTGCTCCTACTGGACAGAAGAGTGAGAGTAATGTAGCTAAGCTTGTCGTTCGCTCCCAAATCGGACACTTGCATGGGGCTAAGAGCTCCACCACCTGCCTAGTGAAGTTTGTTCTTGCAAATAAGAACTTGCAAGATGACCAGCAACTTACATTTAAGCTCGTTGATGGTAAGTGGATGCGTGTTGATACCCTGATGGTACAGAATGGCGACAAGACAGAGACTATCCAAGGGCTAGATAAGCTCCTTGCTTATCGCTGGCACGATACGAGAAAGGCTAATCCTTTTACAGGAGAGATTTCTGGTCTCGGATTATCCCCAGTATGGTTTGCTTTCTGAGTCTTTATGATGCTCAGGGTAAGCTCCTCAATCTAGGAGAGATTGCTCAGAAAGATGCTTATCAGTTCTTCCTATATCCATCCGATATTAAGGATTATGATACTAATAAGGCTATTAAGGCTGATGCTGACTATAAAAAAATATCATGACTTATACTTGCTTGGATACAGAGGTTTACAATAAGTCTGCACATAGGGGTACGACTAAGTTCCGTAGTGCGCAAGATCCTATCAACTATAAGGGTTATATAATCTTCCCAATACTAGGTCTCGTCATTCAACTTTAACATTGATCTCACCATACGACTAAGGGTAAGCTAGAGGGTGGAAAGGCTCTGGAATACTATCAGCCTAATGCGACTGGAAGAAGGCGAATTGATCGCTCACTTGAGCATTCCTTTGATTGTCTTTGCACCCCTACACAATGAAGCAGTATGCAAGTACAAAGGATATTAGCAGCCCATTGATGGCTATAGAAGATTTTCTAAGAATATACCTGAAGAGGAAGACCCTGATGGCGCTGAGGTTAAGTTGGCCCAAGATGCAGCACGCCGTTTGGAAAAAAATCTTTGGTAAGCCTTGAATAAGATTGGTTCAGACTTTACGCACAATGACTTGGCTCCTCGTGCGAGTGAGTCTACAGGCGGAAGTTTTCCTACTAGTCTTATTATTTAGTTTTATTTTTCCTTGGAGTGGGCTGTGCCGGTATGGCATAGCCCCACTCTTTGTGTTTAGCTATATGCCCGAAATAAGTACGACGTACTCGTTGTCGTAAGTACACGCACTTACAATGATAAGTACACGTAAACACTTCAGTAAGTACGCGTACATAAATTTGTAAGTACGTAGTACTTTCTGGAGACTTCAGCTGAAGTCTGCACTAAACTTCAGCTGTAGTCTGTACAAACTACACGTGTAGTCTGCACAGACTTCGCCGAGGTTTTAAGAATAGGAAACTTAGCCTTTGCTTTTGCTTGGTTAATCAAGTAATTTCAATGCTCGAAATGAAACTTTAGTAGGTATTATGGTTAAGAACCTCACCGGGGTCACTACTGATTGAAGGGTGGTCTTGACCATTGTATTCTGTTTGTTGTACATGGTTGTGTAGTCTAAGTCCTCTCGTATCATTATCAAACATTCTAAAAAAATAATTTTCCATAGTTAGCCTCTGTATTTAATGAGTTTAATGAAATACAGCCACACGCCTAGAAAAATAATTTGCGGAAATATTTGAGGAAAGAAAAGTTTGTATTACCTTTGCACTCGCAAACGACAGGGAAGCCTCGACGCAAGCGAGCGGGGCGGTCGGGAGTGAAAAGGCTTAAGACGACGAAAGCCGATAAGGTTAGTCAGGCAAGCGATTGCGACTAATTGACATTAGAGAGATCTTTGAGATATTTGATATTGACAATTTATACAGAAGTGTAGTACAAGAAACGTTTAGAGAAATCTAACCGTCAATTGAAGACTAGGTAACAAAAACTCTGATAAATAACGAAAGGAAAGACATCCTAAATAAGCCAGACAAAGAAACAAACAAATCAAAATATAACAGTGAAGAGTTTGATCCTGGCTCAGGATGAACGCTAGCGATAGGCTTAACACATGCAAGTCGAGGGGCAGCACGGGATAGCTTGCTATCTGGGTGGCGACCGGCGCACGGGTGCGTAACGCGTATGCAACTTGCCCTATACAGGAGGATAACCCGTCGAAAGACGGACTAATACTGCGTATGCTCACAGCTTGGCATCAAGTGGTGAGGAAAGAAATTCGGTATAGGATAGGCATGCGTCCCATTAGCTTGTTGGTGAGGTAACGGCTCACCAAGGCAACGATGGGTAGGGGGAACTGAGAGGTTTATCCCCCACACTGGTACTGAGACACGGACCAGACTCCCTACGGAGGCAGCAGTGAGGAATATTGGTCAATGGGCGAGAGCCTGAACCAGCCAAGTCGCGTGAAGGATGACTGTCTTATGGATTGTAAACTTCTTTTATACAGGAATAACAAGAGTCACGTGTGACTCCCTGCATGTACCGTATGAATAAGCATCGGCTAACTCCGTGCCAGCAGCCGCGGTAATACGGAGGATGCGAGCGTTATCCGGATTTATTGGGTTTAAAGGGTGCGTAGGCGGTTTGTTAAGTCAGCGGTGAAATCTAGAGGCTCAACCTCGAAACTGCCGTTGAAACTGGCGAACTTGAGTGTAGATGAGGTAGGCGGAATTCGTGGTGTAGCGGTGAAATGCATAGATATCACGAGGAACCCGATTGCGAAGGCAGCTTACTAAGGTACAACTGACGCTGGAAGACGAAAGCGTGGGTATCAAACAGGATTAGATACCCCTGGTAGTCCACGCAGTAAACGATGATAACTGGGCGTATGCGATATACAGTATGCTCCCTAAGCGAAAGCGTTAAGTTATCCACCTGGGGAGTACGCCGGCAACGGTGAAACTCAAAGGAATTGACGGGGGCCCGCACAAGCGGAGGAACATGTGGTTTAATCTCGATGATACGCGAGGAACCTTACCCGGGATTGAAATGTAGATGACAGGCGGTGAAAGCTGCCTCCTTCGGGGCATCTATGTAGGTGCTGCATGGTTGTCGTCAGCTCGTGCCGTGAGGTGTCGGCTTAGTGCCATAACGAGCGCAACCCCTGTCTACGGTTGCCATCAGGTAATGCTGGGAACTCCGTAGAGACTGCCGTCGTAAGGCGTGAGGAAGGTGGGGATGACGTCAAATCAGCACGGCCCCTTACATCCGGGGCGACACACGTGTTACAATGGTATGGACAGAGGGCAGCCACTTGGCGACAAGGAGCAAATCCCTCAAACCGTATCACAGTTCGGATTGAGTCTGCAACTCGACTCCATGAAGCTGGATTCGCTAGTAATCGCGCATCAGCCATGGCGCGGTGAATACGTTCCCGGGCCTTGTACACACCGCCCGTCAAGCCATGGGAGTCTGAGTACCTAAAGTCCGTAACCGCAAGGGTCGGCCTAGGGTAATACAGGTGACTGGGGCTAAGTCGTAACAAGGTAGCCGTACCGGAAGGTGCGGCTGGAACACCTCCTTTTTGGAGACTTGTTTAGGTATCCTTCGTTAAGAGTAGGTTACTAGAATAATGAGGTTAGAGTCCCTAAACGGACTACACTCTGTGTCGATATCGCTTAAATATCTCTCTCCCATAAGGCACCTCGATACTCACAAGTATCGGGTGCTTTTCTTTTTGTATAAGGCTATTTCTGTAACTTTGTGGCAATTATGATAGATGGCCAAACGAAAGAACGTATAATCGATGCTGCTAATATATTAGAGGTTGTTCAGGACTTTGTGAGCTTACGGCGCAGTGGCGTAGCTATGTGGGCTTATGCCCATTTCATAGCGACCGCAAGCCTAGCTTCTATGTCTCTCCGAGTAAGAACGTCTGTAAGTGTTTCTCTTGTGGAGAGGGTGGCTCGCCCGTTCATTTTTATTATGAAGATGAACAGCTCTCATACAATGGAAGACTTCGCTATTTGGCTAAGAAGTATCATATTGAGATTGTTGAGCGAGAAGAAACGGACGAGGAGAAAAAGGCGGCCAGTGAACGACAAAGTTTGTTTATCCTCAATGATTATGCCCAAAAAGTTTTTTTGTAGACCAGCTACACAATACGGATGATGGACGTAATATAGGCTTAAGTTACTTTCGTGAGAGAGGTTTACGCCCTGATATAATAGAGAAGTTTGGGCTTGGTTATGCTCCTGAGCTAAGGGATATATTCACTAAGCAAGCCTTGACAGCGGGTTATCCTATCGAAAGACTTACGGCTGTGGGCTTATCTATTCAGTATGATGATAAGCCACCGCATGACCGTTTCCGAGGTCGTGTGATGTTCCCCGTACGCAATCTGAGCGGTCAGTATGTTGCCTTTGGTGGGCGTATCATGGGCAAGGCTGATAAGACCGCTAAGTATATTAACTCCCCAGAAAGTCTTATTTACTCCAAGAGCCGAGAGCTGTATGGACTTTATCAAGCTAAGCAAGCTATAAGCAAGGCTAATAAGTGCTACCTTGTGGAGGGCTATACCGACGTTATCTCTATGCATCAGTCGGGTGTGGAGAATGTCGTCGCTAGTAGTGGAACGGCTCTTACTGTACAGCAAATTCGCTTAATCAGGCGTTTTACAGAGCGTGTAACGGTACTCTATGATGGCGATAATGCGGGTATTAAAGCGGCTCTAAGGGGGATAGACCTTCTTCTTGAAGAGGGCTTAGATATTAAGGTGGTGCTCTTGCCTGAGGGTGAGGACCCTGATAGCTATGCGCAGAAGCACAGCCGTCAGGAGCTTTTGGATTTCTTTGGATGCCGAAGAGACGGATTTTATTCACTTTAAGATACGTCTTTATCAGAGTGAGATGCAGCGTGACCCTATCCGCAGGGCCGAACTAATTAAAGATGTCTTGCGTACGATTGCACTTATCCCTGATACGATTAGGCGAACTGTTCTCATTCAGAGTAGTGCAGCTCTTCTTAATATGGATGAGGCTTTGCTTAAGTCCGAAGTGGCTAAGTTTAGAGCTCAAGGTTATCATGCTCACAATCATCCACAAAGTGTCCCCACTGCTCCTGTGCTGGAGGCTCAACCCGAAGTTATCAACAATGCAGAGGAGGCAAATACGAGTGAGCCAGCATTTAATGCACAAGAATACCAGCCCCAAATTTCAAGAGATTAGTCTGATTAACTTATTGATACAAAAAGGGAAATACAGATATTCTTGCACTTGTGGAAGATGAAAAGGGCGAACTTATCTACACTGAGTATAAGCTAGGTGCATATATTCGTGAAGAACTGGAGCTTGATGGTTTACTTGATAGTGTATCGCCTTTTTGTTTGGATATGCTCAATGAAACCGTAGATGTTTGTTTGGCGCAAGATGTCTTGTGTTCGGAGTATTTCTCTAATCACGAGCATGAGGCTATCCGTCGCCTTGCAGCAGATTTGCTCTCAAAAGATATGAACCATCACAGCAGTCAGCCTGAAGAAGAGGATTACCGCATGAATGCTTTCTCTCAGAAGTTGGCTAATGCGCTTGATGAGTCTTCGAAGAGGAGATTTTTGGCGGAGCAAGCTCTCTATCTAGCCGAGCGTAAGCAGAAGATGATGATTGCAGAGGGAAATAAGGCTCTGTGGGAACTTGACCAAATTAGAATGGCTGTCGTGCTAGATAATATCCATAAGATACAAGAAGAGATGGTTCAGGCTGAGCGTGAAGGTGATTTCGAGCGCGTACTCCGTCTTTTGAAAGAGCTACAAGCGGAGAATGCTTTTTAAGCAAGAACTGGCACAAACCTTAGGGCGAACGAACAATTAAGGCATAATAATCGTTATATTCTCATAACAATAAGTCGGACTACTTCTTGGAGGTAGTCAAGTATCAAATTAAATAACTAAGATTAGATGAAACGTAATATCTTAACCTTAGCGTTAGCTTGCTCTATGGGGCTATCAGCTGTTGCTTGTACAAGTGGTCAATCTCAGACAGCTGGGGCGCAGAGTGCTGTGGAAACGCAGAGCTCGGCAGAACCACAGACGTCGACAAGCCCAGTTAAGCATATCGATGCTAAGTATATGCGTGAGCATATTTTTGACTATAAGGCAAATCCTACAAAGTTTGTTTTCAAGGGTAATAAGCCAGCTATCCTCGATTTTTTTATGCAGACTGGTGTGGACCTTGCCGTCAATTATCTCCACGTTTGGAAGCACTAGCTAAGAAGTATGCAGGTAAGCTAGATGTTTATAAGATTAACATTGATAATGAAGAAGAGCTTGCTCATGTCTTTGGCGTGCAGTCAATACCTATGCTTTCTATTTATTGGTACAGATGGGTCTACGCCATCAGTATCTCAGGGAGCTCTTAGCGCAGAAGATTTAGAGCGCGAAGTACAACGACTTTTCAAGCTCAAGTAAATTAAGTCGGAGGGTGCGGTTTGTTTTATATTCGTACCCTGCGCTACTATCGCAGCATGCGATAACAAGTAAAAGGGGCACTATGGCTTAGGGTTATAGTGAGTCTCTTAATATGGTTGGTTTTTGGTCGGAAAGAGTCGACCCCTTTTGGGGCTCGGCTCTTTTTGTTTTGTCTGGACAGGACTGATAGAGGATATACAGAAAATGAAGTAAAGAAATGATTATCTTTGTGTTATTATGAAGTACTAGCATCGTATGCCTTGGGTAAATACTATTTACGGTGTTGCATTCCGTTCTTATCGTGATAAGACGAGTGTGTAGTATAAGGTTGAGGGAATACTTTACCCCTTAGACTAGGGTTTTATTTTTCTCCTAAATAGAATGATAACGATTATGAAAAATGAATAAATGGTTTCTCTGCCTAGTGCAGGCTTACTATTGGGTATTCCCGCTACTCTTAAGGCGCAATACTCTATACATCATACTCCCTCGAGTGGCTCAGCCCTTAGTGCATGAGTATGCTCACCACCACTATTACATAGGTCTTAGTGCTCTTGAGGTGCAGCGTCCCTTGGATTTGGTTTCGGGAGAAGATGCACATTATATATCAGTTCTTAGTGAGTATATCCGTCGGGGCGAATCGGCTACCTATATATTAGATGATTTTTCTGAGCAAGGAAGTGCAGTCCATAGACCTTCAGAGAGCACGGCTCTTGCTGGGTATTGCTTACTATGAGCAGGGACAGCATGCAGATGCACTAGCTCAGCTGAATAGTATTGAGGAAAAAGGACTTTATCATTACGAATGTGATAAGGCTAATCTCCTTCGTGCTTATCTCTACTTGCAGGGTGAGCAAACAGATAAGCCTCAGTTTGATAAGGCACTGGCTCTTATCAAGTCGGCTAAGCAGGGTAAGAGTATATGGGCGGAGCAGGCTAGACTGTATGAAGCTTTAATATCGTATGGAGTAAGGGAAGATCTGATGAGGCTATGAAGCTACTAGAGACAGGTGAATGGTCAGAGGAGATTATGCCCGAAGTAGAGTATACGGGAGCTTTGATTGCGTGTAGTCGGTCTAATGCAGAGAGTGCATTGAAGGTCACAGAGCAACTAGTGGCTAAGTATCCGGAGATGGGTCGCCGTCCACGTTTGCTGGGGGCTAAGGCTTCTGTTTTGAGTCGTCTTGGTCGTTATGATGAGGCGATACGTATTCTAGAACCACTAGCAAACAATGACACGCTACTAGAAGAAGAAAACTATACTTTGGGAATGGCTTATTATAACATGAAGCGTTATGATGAGGCAATCGCACCACTGAAGAAAGCAACTAAAGGTAATGGAACTCTTGCGGCCTATTCTTCTTTTGCCCTAGGTAATATCTATCGCTATAAGGGTGACCCAATGAGTGCCCAGCTTGCTTTTGAGCAGGCTCTGAGGGCTTCTGATGATAGTGGTCTTATTGAGGAGGATGCTCGCTACCAGCTAATTGAACTTGGCTATGCTGGCGGGCAAGATGCCTTCGGCGGACAAGTAAAGCGCATAGAGCAATTTCTGAATGACTTCCCCAAGGGAAAGTATGAGGCTAAAGTATTGTCTCTCCTATCGGGATATATCAATAGAAGTACAGACTATGAATCTGCCTGCAAACTTATTGACCGCTTAGGTAAGAAGGGTATTAACCTATCAGGGCTTAAGCAAACAACACTTGTGCGTTGGGCTGAGAGTGTGGGACGTGAGCATAATTTTTATTTACCTCTTTTGACTGAGCTGATAGCTCTAGGCGAGCAGAATAAGGTCGCTTATAAGTCGGCTATACTTATGAGGGCAGAGACGCTTCTGGCTTGGGTCGCTTTGCTCAGGCTGAACGCGATGCCACACTACTGAAAAACGGATGCAGAGGAAGGGGCAAAGGCTAATTATCTTTTAGGCTATGCTCAGTATAATCAAAAGAAATATCAAGCAGCTCTCACATCTCTCAAAAAGTTCAAGGAAGTTCGATTTCTAAGGATATAGAGAGTGATGCTCTTGTGCGTATAGGAGATTGCTTGAGCCAAACGGGACAAAGCCATGATGCAAGTATAGCCTATCGGAAGGCAGATGAAACTCGTGAAGGCGGTAGTGAGGGAAAGTGCTTTACCGACTAGCGATGCTGTATAGTCGTCTAGGGAAACACAGCGAACAGATAGCAGTCGTCAAGTCTATTGAGTCTAAATATCCCTCTTCACCCTATCGAGCCGAATTGCTCTATCGTAGAGGTCGTTCAGAACTCCTACTAGGCAAAACAAGTGAGGCGCTTAAGACGCTTACAGACGTTCAGAGATTATATCCAGCTAGTGAATATGCCCCCACGGCTCTTCTGGAAAAAGCGCTTTTTGGAGGGTAATCAGGATAAAGAAGAAGATCAATAAGTACATATAAACAGCTTATTAGCCTATACCCCTGATAGCAGTGAAGCTGAGAATGCTTTATCTGACTTGAAGGCTATATATAGCGAACGCAATGCACTAGATGAGTATGCTAGTTATGTACGCTCACTAGGGCGTAAGATAGGTAAACAGTCAGAAGATGAAGTCTCATCTAAGCTTTTATCTCGATAGAGAGCAAGGTACGAAGAGGTGAGCAGGGTACGACGGCTCTATTAGAGCGTTATTTGCAAGATTATCCCAAGTCTGCAGACAGACTATCGGCTCAGCGTATGCTAATTAAGCAATATCTAAAATGAAGGACGCTCACTAGATGCTTGAAAGATCTTAGCGAAGCCTCGTGCCGTCGCTAAGGGTGAAGATGCTATTGCGTTAGCTCTCGAAGAGGGAGATTTGTATCAGACATTAGGTCGCAGTACGGACGCATATAATAGTTATCAGAATGCTTATAAAGTCGCAGAAGGCACGAAGGTCTACAGCCCTAACGGCAGGTATGGAAGCCTCTTGCGCTTGTCCGATGCTTTCAAGAATGTGGCTGGAGATTTGTCGGTAGCTAATACCTATTGAGCCGTAGCGACCTTACGGAAGAGCAGAGAGCAGAGCTAACGCCCTTAAGGGTAAACTACATCAGCGTTCAGGTCAGACGAGAGAGGCTCTCGAAAGCTACGCTAAGCTAAAGAAGATGACTAATAGCGTTTATGGTGCTGAGTTTATCGTGCTGTATGCAGATTTACTCATGAAGTCTGGTCGCCCAGCAGAGTGAGAGCCATGGTTGAAAGGCTTTGTTTCCTCGGGAACCTCTCAGACGTATTGGCTGGCGAGAGCGTTCTTAAGCCTTGCTGATAGTTACGAGTTCTCAAGGTGACATCTACATGGCTAAGCAGTACGTGGAAAGTTTACAAGATAATTATACGGGAGAGGAGGCCGATATCAAGGATATGATAAGCACTCGCTTGAAACGTTACAATAAATAAACTTATGATTCGATTAACCCCAATTATATCGGCAGGCTTGATGACGGTATTCGTTCCGCTAACAAGTCTTAAGGCTCAGAAAGCAGACACGCTCAAGCGTCAGCTTCCAGGTCGTTACAAGTGAAGAAGTTAAATTGTCCGAGCAGAAGGCGCTACCTCTTGCTCTTAAGTTTCGTGTGCCTGAGACACCCTACACTACCTGCTTTTCAGCCTAGTTCACTCCTCAAGAGTGAGAGCTTTCAAGCGAGTCCTTATAAGATGTTGTCTCCCTTGCAGACTTTACTCCCTGGCACTCAAGACCTCGGTTTTGTTCGTCTTGGTTTAGGAGTGAAGTACAATGCCTCATCTGTCTGCAGGAGTAAGACCTATTCATTCGGATAAGTCCGTATTGGATATTTATTTAGATGGTCGTTATACGCGTTACCAACTGGAGCATCCGCTTTTTGCTGCCGAGCAGGATAATAGTCAGATTAAGGAGCATCGTTATTCGCTAGGGGCTCAATATACGAGTGTGCTAGGTGATGACCATAGCTTAGGATCAAGGCAGAGTATAGTGCAGAGAGCATAACTATAATGCTCACCCCTACAGCGACTCTCAAGCATAATCAGCTTGTTCTAAGTGGTAGCCTAGACAATGCTCGGGCTAAAGATGCTGATTGACTTATTCGTTCACTCCTTCGTTTCGTTATGTGTCTGTGAATGGGCTGCGCAATATGAACCGCTATCTCAGACCCTGCAGAAGGTAATCTCAAGTTAGAGGGTATGCTTGGCTATAAACTAAGTGAAACGATGCTTGTCGGTGCGGACTTGGGAATGCAGATGATATTTTTATGGTGATGATAGTTATCGCATGACGCTTGGTTATGGTATTGAGCCTACAGAGGATGCAAACTCTAAGCTCTACAATGCTTTCTCTCCATTCTCATCATTTACTCTGCGTCCATTTATTACTCTAGGGCATGAAGAGCGTTTGAGTACGCGCCTAGGCTTGCGTTTGGATAACTATAGTTTTGATGATGCGTTTTGGGATAGAGATAAACCACGTGTTAAACGTATCAAGATTGCTCCGGATGTACATGTTCGTTGGACTTTCGCTCCTTCTTGGCGAGCAGACCTACATCTTACTGGAGAATTGAAACCCTAATGCTTTAGGGGATTTGCTCAAGAAATGCCTTATCTGAATTTGTATAAGGGTGCTACGCCTACTTATAGCCCCTATAAAAGCAGACTTAGGTGTTTCGAGTTTGATTACGCCTGCGCTTAGTCTTAAAGCCTATGCTGAGTATCAGTCTTATCTGTCAGCCCTTAATTATTTAGCTCAGAATGGAGTGAGAATAGCCCAGTGCTGTTTGAGCCACTGATGCAAGAGTCGGGCTCACGCATGACCTTGGGTTTAGGGTTTCAGTATAGAATGTTTAAGCGACTTAGCGTAAACGCAGATGCTCGTCTGAATAAATGGAGCGACGGGCTCTATGGTCGTCCAAAGATGGAATTAGATTTGGGACTTGTCTATAAACCAACAGATAAGTTGGAACTGAATGCTAGCTATGCCTTGAATTATGGTATCAAGCAACTAGTTATGCTTTCTCCTGAAATCGCAACGGGTAATTCTGTGTCTCTGTCTTCTTCGAGCTATGAGGTGGAAGCTCTGCGCACATATTCACTAGCTCAGTTTGGTCTTAGTTACGAAGTGCTACCTCGTTTGAGCGTGAGCCTATTCGGGCATCTAATCCCTCGATGCTCTTCAACGCTGTATTACGGCCATACGCCTCAGCGTATCTCGGCTAATATCGGTGTGGCTTATCGTTTCTAAACGTGGATAGATCTATGATGAACTGGCAGCAGCTCCTCTCCGATAGACGAGTAGGAGCAGAGACGCGCCAAGGTGGGGGCGGTGATTATGCGCGTAGTGAGTTTGAGCGAGATTATGATAGATTGGTCTTTTCTCCGCCATTTAGGCGACTGCAAAAATAAGACGCAGGTTTTTTTCCTCTTCCCGGTAATGTCTTTGTCCATAATCGCTTGACCCATAGTCTTGAGGTTAGCTGTGTAGGGCGTAGCTTGGGCAATATGGTCGGTACAGCCTTGCAAACGCAAGTATCCCAACTTGGGTATTGACTTTCGTAGCTCGTTGAGTGCAATCGTCAGTGCCGCATGCTTGGCTCATGATATGGGTAATCCTCCCTTTGGGCATAGCGGTGAGCGTGCTATCGGTGCGTACTTTACTGAGGGTAATGGCTTGCAGTGGCGAGAAGCTCGTGGAGGCAGAAGGGCACCGATGGTCAGACTTTACTCATTTTGAAGGTAATGCTAACGCTTTACGCTTGCTTACTCATCAGTTCTTAGGTCGTAGGGCTGGAGGCTTTGCCTTGAGTTATAGCACCATAGCAAGTATTATTAAGTATCCATATAGTAGTGAGTGTGCTGGCGGACATGGTAAGTTTGGGTTCTTCCAAACGGAAGAGGCTACTATGCGCGATTTGGCTGAAGAGCTGGGGTTGATACGGCTAAGTGGTGATGATGAACCATTGCGCTATGCTCGTTATCCGCTTGTTTATTTGGTGGAGGCTCTAGATGATATTTGTTATCAAGTAATGGATATTGAAGATGCCTACAAGCTCAATATCCTAAGCTATGAGGAGGCCAAGAGCATACTATCGGCTTTCCTTGATGAGTCTGAGCGTGTCTATATGGAAGACCTGTTTCGAGATATCACCGATGCCAACGAACGCATTGGCTACCTCCGAAGTAGAGCGATAAATGCGCTTGTAGAGGAGACGGCACAGATTTTTTTATTGAGCATGAGGAGCAGATTTTTGGCGGGCGTCTTCTGGAGGACTTCTCTCCAAACTTAGCGAACCTCGGAACTCAGCTATGGAAGACTGTAGTCAGGTCGCATGGGATAGAATTTATCGCTCTAAGATGGTCATTGATATGGAGCTAGCTGGGCATAGAATCTTTACCTCATTGCTAGATAAACTATTGCACGCTTTGGCGCATCCCGAACACCCTATATAGTAAGGCTTTATTAGATAGGGTGAGTTCGCAGTACAATGTCCATGAGACGAGTTGCTATGGACGTATTCAGTGTGCGCTTGATTATATCTCAGGCATGACAGACCCTCTATGCGCTTGACCTGTATAGGCGTATTACGGGTATGAACCTTCCTGCTATCTAGAGACTATTGCATATTAGGGCACTCGTTGCGTTATTATCGACATTCAGGCTTGGTCATTTACATAAGTAAACCCCTTCGCCTTCAGTCTCAACGCCTTGCGATTACCCTATTCTGCAAAGCTCTCTCAATGACAAGTTTTACTTGTCATTTCGGAGACCGTCGGGCGGTCTCATCTAAAGAGAAGACAATCGAGTGATTGTATAGGGCAAGCGTATCAAAATAATAAAGTATATTGATTTGAAGGATGTAGATGAGCCCTGTAAGGGCGATACGTTGTTACAGCCCAGGGCGCAAGCCCTGGGTTAGGCATTGATACCTATTTTTTTGAGCCCCGTAGGGGCGGCACAACCCCAAAGCAAGTATCCCAGTACTCGAGCTGTTAGTGCTGCTCCCTACGGAGCTCATTTTACTTTTATCTATAGATACCCAGGGTTTCATATTGGGCTTTGCCTCATTCCACCCCTGGGCTATGTAGGAGTGTCGTGCCCTAAAGGCACTCGTAATTAGCCTGAATTTTTGATGCGGTTGCCCTGAGTGATTGGATTCTTATCTTAGCAATGTCCTATAATTTGTGTATATTTGCGACAAGAGAATAGCCTAGATGACCAAAGAAGAACAGGATGCCCTCATAGCACTCCGTTATAATCTGGATAAGCTGAGCCAATTAGTGGTGGAGCAGACGCAGCTATTGCGTACGCAAGCCTCTGAGATTAAGCGACTCCAGACGGAGCGTCAAGCACTTCTAGATGAGGTGAGTGAGTGGCGTGCAAATGGTCGGATGGTCGAGATAGCGCAGAGCTTCCGGGGGATAACCTCGGGCGAGATATGGCTCTGAGTTACTTGGAAGATATTATAGAGGAAGTCAAGCAGTGCCCTAAGGCAACTGGAACAAGAATAATAATAGGTGATGAGCCAGCAAGAGCGTGAGCAGCGTATAACACTTAGGGTGGAGGATGTTCCTCTTAAGTTGATAGTACCAGCATCACAGGAATCATACTACCGCAGAGCGGCCAGTGACCTTGCTACCACGGTAAGCCTTTTATCGTGCTCGTTACCCGATGCAAGCAGGGATGTCACCGATGTCCCATATACTTATGGCGGCTATCGATGTCGGTTATCGCAGTCAGTTATGGCGAGAATCGGCGGAGACACGCCTCTCCTAGGAGAGTTGTCAGAGCTTAATGAGCAAGCTGAGCGCATGTGGGTCGAGCATCGCCATTTATTGTCTGAGCTAGAGAACAGCTTAGAGGTGCAATCATCAGAAGACTAATCCTTCTAGATAGAGTCCTATTCTCCCAGTTTTTTTATATTAAGTGTAAATCAAGAAACTAAATGGGAGTAGTCTTAACTATTATCGTAGTATTAGCAGCCTTTCTCTTTGGTGGAGCCATTATGTGGTTTGTCAATGAACGCCTATTGAAAGAGAAAAACAAACTCTATCCTCAATGAGGCGACTAGAGAGGTTGAGGTACTAAAAAGAAAAGAAACTTCTCGAAGTCAAAGAGAAGTTCCTCCAGCTGAAAAGCGATTTGGAGAAGCAAGTGGCCGATAACAATGGTCGCATCAAGCAGAGCGAGAATAAGCTCAAGCAGAGAGAAGAAAATCTGAATAAGAAACAAGACGAGCTTGGCAAGCGTAATAAGGAGATTGATGCGCTTAAGGAGTCATTAAGCCATCAGCAGAGTGCTTTTAGACAAGAAAAAAGCACGATATTGACCTCCTTCATCAGAAGTAAGTGTCCGAGCTTGAGCTTTATTGGCGGGCTGAGTGCCGATGAGGCGCGTGAGCGTATCATTGAGAGCCTAAAAGCAGAAGACAAGACCAAGCTCAGAGCTATATCAATGATATTATAGAAGATGCTAAGCTGACTGCCAATAAGGAGGCCAAGAAAATCGTTATCCAAAGTATACAGCGAGTAGCGACAGAGACTGCGATAGAGAACTCTGTCACTGTCTTCCATATTGATAGTGACGAAGTCAAGGGTCGTATTATCGGTCGTGAAGGTCGTAATATCCGCGCACTTGAAGCAGCAACGGGTATTGAAATTATCGTAGATGATACTCCAGAGGCTATTGTCCTCTCAAGCTTTGACCCTGTGCGTAGAGAGATTGCTCGCTTGGCGCTGCATCAGCTCGTTCAAGATGGTCGTATTCACCCCTGCTCGCATTGAAGAGGTCGTAAGCAAGGTGCGTAAGCAAATCGAAGAAGAAATCATCGAAACAGGTAAGCGTACTGTTATTGACCTCGGTATTCATGGCATGCATCCGGAGCTAATCCGCATCGTGGGTAAGATGAAGTACCGCAGCAGTTATGGTCAGAACTTGCTTTAGCCACTCACGAGAAACAGCTAACCTCTGTGCGATTATGGCTAGCGAACTTGGTCTGAATGTGAAGAAGGCTAAGCGTGCAGGTTTATTGCATGATATTGGTAAGGTGCCTGATGATGAGCCAGAATTGCCACATGCACTCCTCGGTATGAAGCTGTGTGAGAAGTATAAGGAAAAGCCCGATATCTGTAATGCTGTAGGTGCTCACCATGATGAGATTGAGATGGAGAGCCTTATCGCTCCGATTGTTCAAGTGTGTGACGCTATTAGTGGTGCTAGACCGGGAGCTAGACGAGAGCTAGTAGAGGCATACATCAAGCGTCTTAATGACCTTGAGCAGTTGGCTGCTTCTATCCGGGTGTGGTTAAGACTTTACGCTATTCAGGCTGGTCGTGAATTGCGTGTAATCGTCGGAGCGGAGAATACAGATGATAGCACAATTGGAACATTGAGTAACGAGATTGCTCGTCGTATCCAAGATGAAATGACTTATCCGGGTCAGGTAAAAATCACGGTAATACGTGAGACAAGGTCTGTAAGTTTCGCTAAGTAGACCAAGCCAAGTAAGTATAAAATAAGAATGGGCTATGTAAGATTTAATCTTGCATAGCCCATTCCCTTTTTAGGTGTTTCAGAATGCGCAAACGATATAGAGAACATTGCACGGTCTCATGATATAATTGCGATGGTTACAAAAAGAAAAACAACACTTGTATTACCTAAACTCAAAACCACGGCGAAGTCTGTACAAACTACGGCTGAAGTTTGTGCAGACTACACGTGTAGTTTGTACAGACTACAGCTGAAGTCTCCAGAAAGTACTACGTACTTACAAATTTAAGTGTGCGTACTCACGGAAATAAGTATGCAGCACTCACTGATATGAGTACGATGTACTCATATCAGTGAATTAACTAAAACTCGCAGTAGTTTTTTACGCAGGTAAAAAGCAGGGCAACCGCATTAAAATAGTAAAGTATATTGATTGGGAAGACGTAGAGGAGCCCTGTAAGGGCGATACTCCTGCATAGCCCAGGGCGCAAGCCCTAGGTTATTTGTTATCAATTCATTTATAGAGCCCCGTAGGGGCGGCACTTTCCCAACGAATGCAAAGCCACAAACCAAACGCTCGTTGTGAGTGTCGCTCCTACGGAGCTAGATATTACTTTTCGTTAGTGTATACCCAGGGTTTCATATCGGGCTTCGCCCTCATTTCACCCTGGGCTTTGCAGGAGTGTCGTGCCTACGGCACTCATTAGGGAGAACTATTACATTGTGCAACGCTCGATAGTTATTGTAAATTTTTGATGCGCTTGCCCTGAGGTAAAAGTTTTGGGGAGTCTAATTTTGGATATATATTTGTAGGCAAAGAAGGAAAAATTTTAGATTTTAGGATAATGAAACAACTACCTATTATTCTGTCGCTAGGTCTTCTCTTGGGTCTAGGTACGGCAAAGGCACAAGTGCAGACACACGCTTTGGGTGTAGAGCTTGGCTCTCACAATACGGCTCTTTATGAACTTGCCCTTGGGCAACGTTTCTCTATTACAGCTCGTGCAGGTCTACTACTTAATGCTGGATATAGCCCTCAGGGAGATGTGAATAACAAGCATTTCTTTTGGGGAGGACTAACTCCCTTTATAAATCTTGAGCCACGCTTATATTTCTCTCGGAAATCTTCAAGTAACCTATTCCACTCGGGAGGCTATGTCGGTCTACGCTTTGATACTTCTTGGGATTCTGGGACAATCTTTAGTCCATTCAATAAAAAAGAAGGAGACCAATCTCAGTACACGACCACGTTCACACCTAACTTAGGCTGGGTATTCCGTATTAAAGACAATTCGTATCTGCGTTTCTCGGCTGGTATAGGCTTTTTCCGAACAAAGGTAGCCTACCAAAGCGAAGGGTATTACTGGAAAAACTAATAAGACTCAGGGTGGCATTCCGATAGTGCTAGAGACGGTTTATGGTATTCGTTTTTAGAGAAAAGGAACAGTCCGTATAAGATTTCACAATTATAAATGTAAGGGGGAGTACTCTGATTATGGAGTACTCCCCCTTTATGTTTATCAGGGCAAGCACATCAAAACTTAGAATAGCAAAACTCTTGCCTTACGAGTGCCGCCCTAAAGGGCTACTCTAACGACGAAATTCTAATAAATTACTTGATTGTTTTTGATGTGCTTGCAGGGGGCTGAGGTGTGGGGCTATAGTCTCCTCTTATTATTTATTATCTTTTGTTGCTATATAAGAAATAAAAAGAAATGATACACTCTGAATATCATATCGTTGTCCTTGGCGCAGGGGAGAGTGGTGTAGGAGCAGCACTCCTTTGTCAGCAGAAAGGACTAAGCGTATTTGTCTCTGACTATGGTCAAATCGCTCCTAAGTACAAAGCCGAATTAGAATCTGCCGGTATCCCTTATGAAGAGGGTAAGCACACTGCAGAACTTATCCTTACAGCACAAGAAGTAATCAAATCGCCCGGTATCCCCTCATAAAGCACCTATTATACAAGCTCTCATTGAGAAGGGTACACCGATTATCAGTGAAATAGAGTTTGCTGGTCGCTATACTCCAAGTAAGTTTATTGGCATTACAGGAAGTAATGGTAAGACGACGACGACGATGTGGCTCTATCATATGCTTCATACTGCAGGCTATCGAGTGGGCTTAGCTGGTAATGTGGGCTTTAGCTTGGCTCGCCAAGTGATGCTAGAGGAGCAACCTGAGTACTATGTGGTTGAGTTGAGTAGCTTTCAACTGGATGATATGTATGATTTCCACGTACATATTGCCCTCATTATGAATATCACGCCTGACCACCTTGATAGGTATCATTACAATTTTTGAGGAGTATGCGATGGCTAAGATGCGCATCTTGCAAAAATCAAACTTATGAAGATGCCTTTATTTATTGGGGTGAAGATGAATTCTTAGCTAAGTATGTGCTTGCGCATCAGCCTATGGAGCAACGCTTACTGCCCTTCCATACTTATCCACAAGTAGGGGCTGCGGCTGATAAGAGTGATGATGGTTTGATGCGTTTGCACTTTGAAAACAAAACTTTTGAGTATCCTATTAGTGAGCTAGCTCTTCAAGGACCGCACAACCTGCAGAATGCTATGGCGGCTTCTTTGGCGGCTCTTGCAGTGGGGATTTCTGAAGATGCTTTAAGAAAGGCTTTACATGATTTCGTTAATGTGCCTCACCGTCTAGAGAAAAATTGCTGTTATTGATGGTGTGCGCTACATCAATGACTCTAAGGCGACGAATATCAATTCTACTTATTACGCTCTGCGCACGATGACGACCCCTTATGTGCTTATCCTCGGAGGAACAGATAAGGGTAATAAGTATGAAGATATAGCGGACTTAGTCGTTGCGGGAGCTCGAGCACTAGTGTTCTTGACGAAGGATTCGGCAAAGTTGCATGCTACCTTCGATGGGCGTGTCCCTCATATTGCAGATGCGCTGAGTATGGAAGAAGCTATTGCGCTTAGCCGTTCGTTTGCTAAGAGCGGTGATACAGTGCTATTGTCTCCTGCATGTGCGAGCTTCGACTTATTTAATAATTATGAGCATAGAGGAGATTGTTTCCGTGAGGCAGTCCTTGCTCTTAAACCCTCAAGATGAAGACTGCAATTAGTTTATGAGTGAAGTCAAACAGAAAAAGTCTTTTTTTAGTTTTGATACGCTGAGACAGTATAATATCTCTTTGATATTTCTCATCGTAACACTTTTTGCGGTATCGCTTTTACTCAATCAGTACAGCATCTACCGCAGACGTAGCCAAATCCTATTTTTGAGGGAAGTGCAGACCCTGTTTGGGGACATATTCTCAAGATGGTAGTGGGTTTTATAGCTCTCGCTATATGTGCTGTATTGCTCTGCCCGAAATATGCGTATCCCTATCGCTCCGGCATACATACTGATTTTGTATTGTGCTTGTTTTTTTATTGTTATTTCTGGGTAAAACTTCAAACGGAGCAACTCGTTGGATACGTCTTCCATTTCTTCCGATGGATATACAAACCATCCGAGTTCTTAAAGATCGGTTTGGTATTCTTGTTCGCTTTTTCGGATCTGAACGATTAAAGGATTCTCCTGATAGGGACCCACAATGGGTTATCCATTATATAATCCCCTTTAGTATAGCGATGGTATTGATCCTTATCATCGGGATTCAGAATGTTTCTACTGGTCTTATCCTGTTGATATTTTTGTGTTTTTATATCTGTTTATCCTCAGGATGCCTATGGTGATTTGGTTGAAAGCATTGGGCACTATTATGACTATTGTTGTTGTCGGTTTTATTGGATTATATCTGACACCTAAGAGTGCTCTTCCTATTGATGGGCGTTTATATACAGTTAAAAGCCGTATAGAACGTAAGTTTACACCTACGATCACTGATGAGTTTGAGGTTAATGACTTAAATAGACAAGAGAAGTATAGTAGAATCGCATTGGCTAATAGTCGCTTACCCTTTGGTCAAGGAGTCGGACGCAGTAAAATGAAAGATGTTTTACCTTTGGCTAATTCCGACTATGTATATGCTGTCTTGATAGAAGAATTGGGTCTAGTCGGTTTAATAGGTGTACCAGCCTTATATGTGTGGTGGTTTGCGATTGCTGGTATCTTGGCAAAGAGAGAGAAGAATCCATTTCTGAAAGCTGTACTCTATGGTCTTGGGATTATTTTTCCCATTACAAGCTCTTGTTAATGTTGCTGTCGTAAGTGATTTCTTTACCACGGGGCAACCATTGCCATTCTTAAGTGCTGGGGGTCATCACTGCTTGCTAGTTGCATCGCACTAGGGACTTATGTTGTCTATCAGTAAGCGACAGTATGAGCGTCTTCACGAGCAGCCCTAAGGAGCTTGCTGAAGAACCTGTAAAGTAATTCCTTACTGAGCATCATAAGGAGGGAAAAGAAAAACTCTTAACTCAATAGTTCGTAGAGATGGAACAAACGAAAAACGATAGCCGTGTTATCATTAGCGGCGGTGGCACGGGCGGTCATATCTTCCCAGCACTATCTATCGCTGATGCTATACGAGCGAAGTATCCCTGAGGCGACCATTCTATTTGTCGGAGCTGAAGGACGTATGGAGATGACCCGTGTACCCTGCAGCAGGATATAATATAATCGGCTTGCCTGTTCAAGGCTTGCAACGTACGCATGTATGGCGCAATGTGGGGTGATTAAGAACTATCTGCTAAGCCTATATAAGGTACGCAAGACTATTAAGGATTTTAATCCCGATGTCGTGGTTGGCGTGGGCGGTTATGCGAGTGCGCCAACGCTTAAGATGGCGCAGATGCTTGGTATCCCTACCCTCATTCAAGAGCAAAAATTGTACGCAGGAGTAACAAATAAGTATCTGAGTAACTCGGCTAATCGCATTTGTGTCGCTTACCCCTGATATGGAACGCTTCTTCCCTAAGGATAAGATTGTACTAACGGGTAATCCTATTCGTCCTCAGATTGAGCATCTGTCTGTGGATAGGGCAGATGCTCTTACTTATTTTGGTTTAGAGGATAAGGGGCAAGCTATTGTCCTTGTTATTGGAGGAAGCTTTTGGGTGCACGCACTATCAATGATAGTATCGCTCAGCATTTAGCTGAGTGGGAGGCTCTGGGTGTGACGCTTATTTGGCAGACAGGTAAAGGCTATATCGATGAAGTCGCAGTCGATGCTTTATCCAATTATAAAGGTTCAGTCTATTGCTCTGCCTTTATTGATAGAATGGATTACGCTTATTCATTAGCTGACCTTGTGGTTTCTCGTGCTGGTGCAAGTACTATTTCTGAGCTTTGTCATTTGGGTAAGCCTTTCTATTTTAGTGCCTTCGCCTAATGTAGCCGAGGACCACCAAACAAAAATGCAGAGGCGCTTTCGACACGCTCGGCAGCGGTACTGATTAGAGATGTGGATAGTCGCTCAGAGCTAAGTGCGACTGCCTCGCTCTTGTAGCTGATAAGGACAAGCTCTCTCGCCTAGGAGCAGGAGCAAAGGCTCTTGCAGAAGGACAATCGGCAGAGCGCATCTTAGCTGAAATAGAAAAAGATAGTTCTATCTAAATGATTAATTTTGGCAAGCAAATTGATTAGCTTGTCATATTCATAAGGATAAGTGGTAGTCGTTTTGGATGATTACCACTTATTTTTATAACTTTGTGTGCAAATATAAGAGAATTAAGCACATGAAATTATCAAGAATAGACTTACAGGTACTAGATATTGTATCGAGAGACGCTCGAATAACCATTAAGGATATGGCCGAAGAGTGTGGTGCCTCTCGTTCTTCAGTTAACCAACATCTTATGAGCCTGATGGCGGCTGGAGCAATCGCTAGCTCTGGTTTTCAAATCAACCCCAAGATATTAGGGTTATGGCACTTGTACCTATGTGGGTATCCATATACAGAGAGGTGCTACCTTGAGAGAAGTTATTGAGGACCTCAAGATGATTGATGAGATTGTAGAGTGTCATATCACAACGGGTTCTTACGCCTTGCTAATTAAGTTGTATGCTAAGGATAATACAGACCTTTTGCGCATTCTTAACCAAAGTATACAGAGTATTGAAGGCGTTGCAGGCACAGAGACTCTGATTTCTCTAGAAATGGCTTTCGATAGAAACATACGTATCCCAAGCCACAACAAGCGGAAAGAAAATAAGTAATATGCAGGAGGAAGAACGCTTAAAAAGCTTCTCTCTTTTTGAACTCGTCTCTTCGGTTCGCCGTTGCATAGAGAGTTCGTTTAATAAGAAATACTGGATCCGAGCCGAAAGCAGTGATGTACGCACTGCTGGCGGTTCGGGTCATTGTTATTTAGAGCTACTAGAGAAGGACGAGGCGCATAACGTCAAAGCTCGTGTGCGTGCCAATATATGGCGACAGAGCTATCTGACGATTAGCGAGCGACTGAAGGCTGCTGGCTTGCCTCCTCTTGCTTCGGATATGAGCCTTTTGTGCCTTGTGCAGGTGCAGTATCATGAGCAGTATGGCTTAAGTTTGCTCATTCATGATATTGACCCTAGTTATAGTCTAGGTGAAATAGCTCGTAGGCGTCAAGAAACTATTCAGCGTCTTAAGCGTGAAGGCGTTTATGATGCCAATAAGGCAATCGATTTGCCCCGCCCCTTGCATAAGCTCGCTATTATATCCTCGCCCACGGCTGCTGGTTTTGGTGATTTCATGAACCAACTGATGGGCAATGCCTATGGCTTTAAGTTTTACACAGCTCTCTATACCGCTCAGATGCAGGGCGACCGTACGACAGAGAGCGTGATTGCAGCCCTTGAGCGTGTCGCCAAGAACTTGGATAAGTTCGATGCCGTGGTGATTATTCGTGGTGGTGGTGCGACGAGCGAATTACGGGCTTTTGATGATTATGACTTGTGCTACTACTGTACTCAGTTTCCTTTGCCGATTATTTCGGGTATCGGTCATGAACGAGATGTGAGCGTCTTAGATATGGTCGCCAATACTTCGCTTAAGACGCCTACTGCCGTAGCGGAGTTTTTTTGATACATGGCATGCTTCGTGAATATAATGAGGTCGAGTTGCGTCGTGAGCGTCTGATGTCCGATGTGGCACTTAAGCAAACAGAGTGGCATAGGAAACTTGATGAGCAGTGCCTCAAACTCCCTAATGTCGCAGGGCGACTTCTGCAACGAGAGCAATTACGACAAGCCAACCCTAAGGCAGAGGCTTGTAATGGCTTCTAAGAGTGTGCTAGATGGGGAGCGCCTTTTAGTAGAACGAGTAAGCACAATTTTTGCCCCTTCATCTGCGTTCTTGTTTACAGCGTGAACGTCAGACCTTGGAGCAGAGTATACAAAGATTGAAAAATGCCTGTTAGGCAAACATCAGGCTCGTTATGAGACTGAGCTATCGGCACGAGAGCAGAGTTTGCGTCTTGCACACCCCGATAATATCCTCAAGAGGGGCTTTTGCGGTCGTGCGCCAATCCGGTAAGCTAATTACCTCTGGAGCCTCTATTACTTCGGGCGATAAATTAGAAAATACAATTAGGTAAATCAAAAATTATCTGTCACGGCTGATTGATAACTATCAGAAAATGCTAACTTTGTTACGCCTCTATCAATAAGATGAGACCGCTGGGCGGTCTCCCCAAAGGACAAGTAAAAACTTGTTCTTTTGTGGGGCTTTGCAGAATGGGGTAATCGCAAGGCATTGAGACTGAGGGCGCAGGGAGTTTACTCATGTAAATGACCAAGCCTGAATGTCGAAAAATAACGCAGCGAGTGCCGCACAATGCAATGGTCTCAAGATAGTATTAAAAAGGTAGTGATAGTTTTTAGATAAGTAATATCAAACATCAAACATCAAGATATGGACTCACAGATACAAGCCCTCACAGAGAAGGTCTATCAAGAAGGCGTCCTCAAAGGAGAACAAGAAGCAGCTAAAATACTAGCTGATGCCAATGCTCAAGCAGAGCAGAGAGCGTGACGCTCGTGCTCGTGCCGAACAAATTATTGCCGAGTCTCAGCGTTCGGCAAGCGAACTGAAATCAAATACTGAGAGAGAGCTCAAACTGAATGCGAGTAAGCTCATTGAAGCCGACTAAGGCAAGCATCGTGGACGTTCTTGCAGGCCGCATTGCTGGCGATAGCGTGCAGGCGCTACAGCTAATCCCGAACTCTTGCAACGAGTAGTACTCGAAATAGCTAAGGGCTTTGACCTCAAGCACGGCGTTGAAATCACAAGTAGTCAAGCTGAAGAATTAAAGGCTTATTTTTGCTCAAAAATGCTAAGGCTCTGCTTGAAGAAGGTCTAACGATTAAGCAGGTTGCCGGTAAGGCGACTCAGTACACTATTCGCCCTCAGAATGGTGGCTCAAAGTAGAAATAGGCGAGCAGGAGTTTGTTGAGCTCTTCAAGAGCATTCTTCGTCCTCAGCTTGCTCAAGAACTCTTCTAGTCTAATGGCTAAGTATTATGCGTTAATAGCTGGGCTTCCTAATCTTAGTTTAGAGCAGCAAAAGCCGCCCTATACTCAAGATGAGTTCTATGCCGAGCTAGAAGAAATACTCTCCAAGAAGGACCTTGCCCTCCTTGATTGGCTAAGACTTGAGCAGAGCAATAAAGAGCTCATACGCCTTTATCGTGCTGGAGCTGAGCCCTAGGGCCTGAGGGGCAAGGAGAGCCTGAGGAGGAAGATGATGCGGATACCTTGCTCCCTACACGAGAGTTAAGGCGAATTGCAACGCTTGCTCGCCAAGGTGAGTGGGTGCGCAAGAGCGAACTATTGTCCTATTATATGCTTGCTTTTTGTGCGTGAGCGATACTACGAGCCTAGTGAGGCTGATGCCGATACAGAGGGTTCTCGCCCTTTGTCGCCTCTTTCAGATGAAGATAGATTGGCGCAACTGTACTATAATGCTGCCGCAAATAATAAGAATGAATTCGTTGCTTCGTGGTTTCGTTTCAATCAAATCTTGCGTAATCTGTTAGCACTCTTTACTTGTAGGCGTCTTGATTGGGAGCCTCGTCAGTATCTTGTCGGAGACGATGAGATTACAGAGAAGTTGCTCACAAGCAAGGCTAAAGACTTTGATTTATCCGAAGAAGTGCCTTATATCTCAAGCCCTAATTACGATTGCTGAAGAAACGGACATTGCTAAGCGTGAGCGTATGATTGATGCGTTGCGCTGGCGTTGGCTTGAAGACGAAACAGATTGGACTGTCTTTGATATTGAGAATGTGCTCAGTTATTATTTGCGCCTAGGTGTCATAGAGCGTTGGGACGCTTTGGATAAGGAAAAAGGGTGCAGAAGTCTTTAGGCAAATTGTTATGGGTCTAAAGGCGGAGAGCAATGCTTCCTTGTCTGAATTTAAGCTCAAGGCTAATCGCAAGTAAGGGCTAAACGTTCATAAAATACTGAAATCGGTGGCTGTTGGTTTTATTATAACCGACAGCCATACTTGTTAATGATTCTCTTCTCTTTTCCTCGCAGTAAGTACGCTGTACTCCCTGTTGTATTTACGCGTACTTGTTCTCGTAAGTACGTGTACTTATGTTAGTGTTTACGCGTACTTACTTTAGTGAGTACCTCGTACTCATTGTTAATCTTTGATAGTAAAAATTTTTGAATAGAAAAGGAATTTATCTTTCCCTTACTGTTCAAATAATTGCTACTTTTACTAGATGCGAGAATGAGTAATATATTGTGCTCCGTGCGCAGTTAGGATTTCTAATATCCCTAATACTAACTAATTTTTATAGACACCGACTTTAAATAATAGATAAAACATAAAAAGAATATGATTAAACTTCTGTACATTCATGGCTATAATAGTACAGGGAATTCAAATACCGCAACTCAGTTAAAAGCCTCATTTGAAGGCAGTAACTTAGAGGTGCATTCTCCTGATGTAGACCCTAATCCAGACATATCCATTCCAGTGCTAACAAACTACATCAAAGAGCATGGTATTAGGATTGTTATGGGCTCTTCTCTTGGTGGTTTCTAGCCCTAAAGCTGAAAAAAATCTTGTCGATTACACAATCATCTGCAATCCATGCGTCTATCCCTCTATTGAACTGCCCAAGATAGGTGCTGAAGATTTAGCCCTCAAGTATAAGCCGTATGAGTATGATGTCCTAAGTTTTGATAGTGAGACAAGAGCACACACTACCGCATTTTTTTAGGTCTAAATGATGAAGTTTTCTCTTACAAAAAAAGAATTAGAGGCTGAGAATATAAGGCTTATTTTGACCGATGATTATCACAGAATGTCCACTCATACAATCCTTAATACGATTGTTCCTGTGATTAAAGAACTCTTGGCAAAAAAAGTTTGTCTTGATTTTTTTCCACTAGTAAGAGTAATACTTGTAAAGCAAATATTAGATTAGGGGGATCTGCTGTTGCATATATATACATATATATAACTTTGCCACATATACATAGATATTTTTATCTAGGTGTATCATCAAACAATAGGGGCAAGCTGAAAACCCTAGAGAAAAGAGTAGGCACTAATATCTAATAATGCTGTTATGAAAGCTAAAAAAACAATCTTTATCTGAGCTTGAGATGGCAATGCGGAAGTCTCAGTAATTATCTTATCGGAGAAGAACGTGTGGAGGTCAATGTTACTTGCAACGAGGGGTACACACCTTGTAGACTAAAAAGGATTAGGTAAAAATGTTGTCCACGCGTTTTTTTGTTCTTGCTTTGTTTCCTATCTTGTTCTTTTGTTGGTTTTTTTCTCAGAATTCTGACGGACAAAAAGAGTTGATGGAAGCTTTATAATCAACTCAGAGAACAGCCTAATGATAGCATTCGGCAAGCTCGTTTCTTTCAAGCCTATCCTGCTACCTTCTCGGAACTGCAAAGCTGTTTCGTAGAGAATAGGTTTCAAAAACATGCGATTGACGGCTATGTCTATTTAGATGCTTTTCAGAGCACTTTCTTTTTATTTCGAAAGAAGAAAAGATGTCTCGCCTTTTCAGTATAATGGTAGGCGGTTATTGGCAAGCGGATGCCTCTAGATTACACGTTGTCTTTATGCGTGAGCTTATGAGAAAGTATACTAAAATATTTTTTTCTCACTGCTTGCAAAGGAAAAATAAAGTTCGCCAAATATTATTTTGGCAATGCTATTGGCAGGGTCCAGACCCTAGACCCCACTCAAGCGCAAGATTTTTTTCTACCTACAACAGCGTGAAAGGCTATGATGTGGAGCGCAAGATTATGAGGGATGCTTATGCGACATTTCGTGCTGAATTGCCTATTGTAGAGTAGTCGTTCTGCTATTTGTTCTCCCTCAGTATTGCTCTTGCCTGTGGACTGTGCTTTTTAGTGCTAGCTCGGATGGTCGTTTGTAGTATTGAGGGGAATTAACTACCTTTGCACTCAAATAATTAGTTACAACCCAAATAACAAAAATAGCCCTCGAGTAGGGTGGTATTTATAAACATACTGAATGGCAGTAGACAATAAAAAGGTAAAGTTCGAGTATCGTATCAACCAAGAGATACGCTCACGCGAAGTGCGTCTCGTTGGTGATAATGTAGAACAAGGCGTATACACAGTACAGGAAGTCTCAACGCATCGCTAATGATTTAGAGCTTGATCTCGTGGAGATCTCTCCCAATGTAACGCCTCCTGTGTGTAGGGTGGTAGACTATCAGAAGTTTATCTATCAGCAGAAAAAGCACCAAAAGGAGCAAAAGGCTAAGGCTGTTAAGGTAGTTATCAAGGAAATTCGTTTCGGTCCTCAGACTGATGACCACGATTATAACTTCAAGCTTAAGCATGCTAAGGGCTCTTCTCTGAAGGTGCTAAGGTTAAGGCTTATGTGTTCTTCCGTGGTCGTTCGATTGTCTTTAAGGAGCAGGGAGAAGTTTTTGCTTCTTCGCTTTGCAAATGACCTTGAAGACTACGCTAAGGTAGAAGTCTATGCCAGTCTTGGAAGGTAAGCGTATGACGATTATGCTTGCTCCACTGAAGAAGCCCACAAGGCAAGACTGCTGATACAAAAGCAAGACGAAGAATAAATCTCAAAAGCTCCATCGCGCATAGGCTGCGTAGGGTAGAGCCTTATTATAAACTAAATATATAAACAATTAAAATGCCTAAGCAAAAGACTAATTCCAGTGCTAGCAGTTGTTTTACGCTCACTGGGTCAGGTAAGATCAAGCGTAAGCACGCCTTTAAGCGTCACATCTTGACGAAGAAGACTACAGCAAAAAGCGTCACCTAACACACTTCGGCCTTGTGGCTAATGTGGACGTACGCGAAGTAAAGGAACTTCTCCGTATCAAGTAGTAGACCTTAATAGGTTAGTTTATTCACGATTTTAAGTAACAGAGGGGTTAGCTTTTAAGAGAATTTATAAGAGTTCCGCTACCCATCACAAAACAAATTTAACTATGCCAAGATCAGTAAATCATGTAGCTCACGTGCTAAGAGAAAGCGTATCCTGAGCTCACACGCGGGTATTATGGTGCTCGCAAGAACGTGTGGACTGTTGCCAAGAATACTTGGGAAAAGGGTCTAACATATGCTTTCCGTGACCGTAAGAATAAGAAGCTGTAACTTCCGTGCTCTATGGATTCAGCGTATCAACGCTGCTGCACGTCTAGAAGGTCTTTCTTACTCTCGTCTTATGGGTGCTCTTCACGCAGCAGGTATCGAAATCAACCGTAAGGTTCTTGCCGATTTAGCTGTTAATCACCCAGAAGCATTTAAGGCTATCGTTAGCAAGGTAAAGTAAGAAGCTCTTGCCCTTAGGGGTAGTGCTTGAAAAGTAAGGCTGTGTCAAGATTTTGGCACAGCCTTTTTCTTATCTAATGCTGATGTTGCTTCAAGAGGTCATTGCATAATACGGCACTCGTTGCGTTATTATCGACATTCAGGCTTGGTCATTTACGAGAGTAAACCCCTGCGCCCTCAGTCTCAATGCCTTGCGATTACCGCATTCTGCAAAGTCTCACAAAAGAACAAGTGAAACTTGTTCTTTTGGAGACCGTTCAACGGTCTCCAATGGTCTAAGCTAGGTTAGTGGAGCGGTTTCTAATTGGGTTGTGTCGCATTCTGCTTAAAATAATGTGTTGTTCTGATTATGTAAAGCTCGTGTTTTCAGAGAATTGAGTGTTTAGCGAAGGTTTGCAGTGCGTGGCTTTTGGCTAAATTATTGCTTAATAGATTTGCATAATTAGAAAATAGTTATTACCTTTGCAGAGCAAAAAGAGAAGGAGCTTATAGAGCTTCGAGGAAGTGTGGGTGAGTGGCTGAAACCAGCAGTTTGCTAAACTGCCGTACGGGTAACCGTACCACGAGTTCGAATCTCGTCGCTTCCGCTCCCAAGCGGTACCATAGCTCAGTTGGTAGAGCAACGGACTGAAAAATCCGTGTGTCCCTGGTTCGACTCCTGGTGGTACTACTACTACACCCCCTAAACTTAAGTAGTTTAGGGGCTTTTCTTTTATATGGCTTAATAAAGGGAATTATTCTATTTGCGTTTATCCTGCGTTTAGTTTCCGTTGCTTTTTTTGTCCCCATTTTTGTCCCCACTATATTTTTACTGCTTTGTTTATTCATGGGGGACTTCAATATTTATGTCTTTATCGCTCCTTAGTGCATACTAAAGTATTGATTATTGGCAAATATTACTATCTTTGCAGAGCTAAAAAAATATCAAATAATGTACCTGAAGAGCCTTCTAGGCTTATTCTAGTGTCTAAGAATGAGCTAATTAGAGGGTACTTCGTCTAACTAATTTAATTAACTAACAAACAAGAAATGGACACTTTAAGTTACAAGACCGTTTCTGCAAACAAGGCAACTGTTAGCAAGAATTGGGTTGTTGTTGATGCTGAAGGTCAGAGCCCTAGGGTCGCCTATGCGCCAAGGTTGCTAAACTCCTTCGCGGAAAGTACAAGCCCAACTTTTACGCCACACGTTGACTGCGGTGACAACGTTATCGTAATCAATGCAGAAAAGGTAGTCCTCACTGGAAAGAAGTGGGACGACCGTGTTTTACCTCAAGTTCTCTGGCTACCCAGGTGGTCAGCGTGCATTCAGCCCTCGCTCCCTTTCCAGTCTAAGGGTAGCGACCGTCTTTTTCCGTAAGGTGGTAAAGGGTATGCTTCCTAAGAATCGTCTTGGTGACAAGATTCTTGGTAACCTATATGTATTCGATGGTCCTGAGCACAAGCATGAAGCTCAGCAACCTAAGTTCGTAGATGTTAACACGCTTAAGTAAGATTACTCACAGATGGAACTAATCAATGCTATTGGCCGTCGTAAGGCCGCTGTAGCCCGCGTGTATGTATCACTCGGCTCAGGTAAGATCACGATTAACAAGCGCGACATCGCTACTTACTTCCCTTCATCTATTCTACAGTACATCGTGCGTCAGCCACTTAACACGCTCGAAGTTGTAGAAAAGTATGATATTAAGATCAATCTTAAGGGTGGTGGTTTCAAGGGTCAGAGCGAAGCTGCTCGTCTAGCTATCGCACGCGCACTAGTAAAGATCAACCCAGAAGATAAGAAGGCACTACGTGCAGAAGGTTTCATGACTCGCGACTCTCGCCTGTAGAGCGTAAGCAGCTCAGGTCAGCCAAAAGGCACGCAAGCGCTCCCAATTCTCTAAGCGTTAATAATTGGTTATCCAGTTGTTATTCGCGTTTAGTATCTAAATTAGGCCGATTAATCCTAGATTACTACCGCCTAATTGCAAGTATTATAAATACATTACAGAACGTAAACGAAAAACAATTATGTCAAGAATATCATTTGACCAACTCCTCGAGGCAGGTGCACACTTCGGTCACCTAACTCGCAAGTGGAATGCAGCTATGGCTCCTTATATCTTCATGGAGCGTAACGATATCCACATTATCGACCCTACATAAGACAGTTGCTAAGGTTGACGAAGCTGCTGAAATCGCTAAGCAAATGGCTAAGAGTGGCAAGAAGATTCTCTTCGTTGCTACTAAGCAGCTGAAGTAAAGGAAGGTGTTGCTGAGCTCGCTAAGAGCGTAAACATGCCTTACGTTACTGAACGCTGGCCAGGAGGTATGCTTACTAACTTCCCTACTATCCGTAAGGCAGTTAAGAAGATGGCTTCTATCGATAAGATGACAGCAGACGGTACTTTTGATAACCTCTCAAAGCGCGAAAAGCTACAGATTACTCGTCAGCGTGCTAAGCTAGAGCTTACTCTAGGTTCTATCGCTGATATGAATCGCCTTCCATCTGCCCTCTTCGTGGTAGACGTTATGAAGGAGCACATCGCAGTAGCAGAGGCTGTACGCCTCGGTATTCCTGTGTTCGCTATTGTAGACACCAATAGTGACCCACGTGACATCGACTATGTTATCCCAGCTAACGACGACAGCACTCAGGGTGTAGACCCAATCATTGGTGCTGTATGTGCTGCTATCGCTGAAGGTCAAGCTGAACGCAAGGCTGAAGGTGGTAAGGGGGGACAACGAAGACGGTGAAGAAGAACCACGTCGCATTAACAAGCGTGGTGGTCGCCGTGAACGTCGCGAAGACAAGCAGAGTGCTGAATAATCAGAGAGGATAAGTATAACTGATAAATATAGAACCATTATAATGGCTGTATCAATCCAAGACATCGCTAAGCTCCGTAAGCTAACGGGTGCTGGTATGATGGACGTTAAGAAGGCTCTCGAAGAAGCCTGTTGGCGACTTCGACAAGGCTATCGAACTGCTACGTAAGCGTGGTCAAGCTCTTGCTGCTAAGCTGTAGCGACCAGACGCTGAAGAAGGTTGTGTACGTGCTGCTAGCGCTGGCGATTTCGCTGTAGTCGTTGGTATCAAGTGCGAAACTGACTTCGTAGCTAAGGGTGCTGAGTTTATTGCTCTTACTGATGCTGTGCTTGCTATCGCTCTAGAAAAGCGCGGTGCTTCTAAGGAAGAAGTGCTTGCTGCTCCTATGGCTGATGGTCGCTCAGTACAAGACCACATCACTGAACGTAGTGGTGTATCTGGCGAAAAAGATGGAGCTTGGTATCTACGAATTCGTTAAGGGTGCTGCTACTTGGGCTTATATCCACCCAGGTAACCTCATCGCTACTGTAGTAGCTTTCAACGAACCTCTAGAAGACCAAATGGCTAAGAACGTAGCGATGCAAATCGCTGCTATGAACCCAGTAGCTGTTACAGAAGATGAGGTTCCTGCTGAAATCAAGGAGCGCGAACTTAATCTTGCTCGTGAAAAAGGCACGTGAAGCCTGGTAAGCCAGAAAACCTCATTGAGAACATTGCTCAGGGTGCTCTGAAGAAGTACTACAAGGATTTCACCTCCTTGATCAGCTCTTCTTCATTGACAATAAGCTAACTGTAGCTCAGTATCTGCACAGTGCAAGCAAGACGCTTACAGCTACAGCGTTCCACCGTGCTTCTCTCGTAGCTGAATAATTTTGTTGAACCAATAAAGTATATCAAGCAATATGAAGCAAGGTATTCACCCAGAGAACTATCGTCCTGTCGTGTTCAAGGATATGTCTAACGACGATATCTTTATCACACGCTCTACGATGGCTGCTAAGGAAACCATCGAAGTTGATGGTGTAGAGTATCCACTAATCAAGATTGAAATCTCAAGCACGTCTCACCCATTCTTTACAGGTAAGGCTAAGCTTGTCGATACTGCTGGTCGTGTGATAAGTTCATGAGCCGTTACGGTAACCGTAAGAAGTAATTCACTTCACATATATAAAGTAATCCCCCTGCTCTCCTTGTGAGGGCAGGGGGATTATTTATTGCTTCTCGATTAGAAGATGAAACAGAATGAATTACAGAAAATTCATTCCGTTTCTAATGATATAATGAAGCTTACTTAAGAGCTGCTAAAGCTGCTTCGAAGTTAGGGTCTTGAGTAATCTCAGGAACAAGCTCAGTGTAAACAACCTGACCAGCTTCGTTGATAACAACTACAGCACGTGCAAGAAGACCTGCAAGAGGACCATCTTGTTGGAGTACGCCATAAGCCTGTTCGAGCTCTTGGTTGCGGAAAGTAGAGCTTACAACTACATTGTCAAGACCTTCAGCTGCGCAGAAGCCGACCAAGGGCAAATGGGAGGTCCTTGCTAAGGCAAAGGACTACTGTATTTTTCAAGATTAGATAGTTCTGCATTGAAGTCGGCGTACGCTAGCAGCACAAACACCTGTATCTACGCTTGGGAATATGTTGAGGACAACCTTCTTGCCAGCAAAGTCGCTGAGCTTTACTTCGCTAAGGTCAGCCTTTACAGCTACGAAGTCCTTAGCTACCGAACCTACTGCAGGCAGTTCGCCATTAAGGTTGATTGTAATAGAGTTTTTTTAAGTGTTACTGTTGCCATTTCTATTTAGTTATTAGAATTAGTTTATACTATTCTTTGAACCTGTATAATATGGAGATAGTTCTATTAGGTCGTAATATCGTGTTTTATGAGACCATTGCATATACGGCACTGCTGCGTTATTATCGACATTCAGGCTTAGTCATTTACAAGAGTAAACTCCCTGCACCTTCAGTCTCAATGCCTTGCGAAAGCCGCATTCTGTAAAGCCCCCACAAAAAGGACAAGTAAAACTTATCCTTTTGAAGACCGTACAACGGTCTCTTTATGGATAGAAAAAAATGAGCCTAGCGCAATTCAGTCTGCGATAGGCTCGTTTGTGTTGGATTATGCAATGCTCCCTACATGAGAATATAACGTAAGAGCAGTAGAGCTGAAACGATATAAAGCGTTAGGTTTACTTGTCTCCACTGTCCGCTGAATAGCTTAACTAGGGTGTAGCTGATAAGTCCAAGCGCCATACCTTCTGCGATGTTGTAAGTAAGCACCATTGTAAGCACAGTGATGAAGCTAGGAAGGGCTTCTGACATATCAGTAAGGTCTACTTCTTGAATAGAGCTAAGCATAAGCACCCCTACAAGAACAAGAGCACCCGTCGTTGCTGCCGATGGAATAAGCAAGAATAGAGGAGCAAGGAAGAGTGCAATGATGAAGAGTACAGAGGTAGAGAATGCAGTCATACCCTGTACGACCACCTTCGGCAATACCTGCACCACTCTCAACGAAAGTCGTAACTGTAGAAGTACCGCAAACAGCACCTACAGAAGTCGCTACGGCATCAGCAAGCATTGCCTCCTTAATATTCTTAACGTTACCCTTCTCGTCCATCATTTCGGTCTTGGCTGCAGCTCCAATAAGTGTACCTACTGTATTGAAGATATCCATAAACACAAGTGCAAAGATGGTTAGAGCCATATCCATGTTTAGAAGTGCCTTGAAGTCGAACTGAAGGAAAGTAGGGGCAAGGCTCTTAGGCATAGAAACTGGCGTGAGCCCATCAGGTATTTGAGTTACCCGAGGGGAATACCGATAATCGTACAAGCAACGATGCTATAAAAATAGAGCTCCACGCACACGAAGCTGTAATAAGGACTCCGCTAAGTACAATCCCGATAACAGCTAGCGTTGATACAGGGGTGAAAGCACCGAGCGTTACGAATGTAGCTTCGTTGGCAACGATAACTCCTGCATTCTTGAGGCCGATGAAGGCAATGAAGAAGCCCAATCCCCTGCAGAGATAGCAAAGCGTAGGTTCTTCGGTATGCACCTCACAATCTGCTCGCGTATATTGAATATCGTGAGTATAATGAAGATAATCCCTTCAACGAAGACAGCGGCTAGAGCTGCTTGCCAGCTATAACCCATACCAAGAACAAGGGTAAATGCGAAGAAAGCATTGATACCCATACTTGGAGCTTGAGCGAAAGGAAGCTTTAGCAAGGAAGGCAATAAGTAGTGTACCGATAGCCGAAGAGAGTGCCGTAGCTGTGAAGACTGCACCTTTATCCATACCCGTTGTGCTGAGAATATCAGGGTTCACGGCTAGGATATAGCTCATCGTGAGGAAGGTCGTGAGGCCTGCTAGAAGTTCTGTGCGAAGATTGTACTTCTTAGGGTCAAATCCTACCCATTTGTAGAGTGCCTGCATAGGTGTTTGATGAAAATAATTATTAGTTTATTGAGGTTATTCTAGAATCAGAAAGTCCACTTAATCGCAAGTGTAGGATTGACGATAGTCTCATTAGGGTACAGCGAAGTTGCTACTGATTTCTACCTCTGTACCTACGCTGAGGTTAAACTTAGGACTAACACCGGGTATTTTATTGAGGTTTACCCAAAGTTGAGGCTCTGTAAGGAATACGGTTGTATTCTTTTGCTCGGCAGAGAAATCTCTATCGCCCCAAATATCAGCAAATCCAGAGAAGGTCATAAGTCCCTTGGCGAAGTTGTAGTACCAAGTTCCAGTTAATTGGTATGAACTAGGCTTATTCCTACCTGCTAGATATTTGTACATAGGAGTGAGCGTAAACCCAGCAGAGAAGTCTTGCTTATTATAAGCATAGGTTAGACCTGCAAGATAAGCATTGTTGAAGCTGAACTTATTGTTAAGTCCACCATTATACTCAACGTGAGCGAGGAAGGGAGTTTGACCTAGTTTGAACTCTCTCGATATTTCCCAGTAAGCATCTGTAACGCCTTCTGTGCGGTAGTTCATATCCACGAAGAAGAATGTATTACCCCAGCTGTCAGGGCGGAACATTTCAACCGTAGTCGTTAGATTAGGACGTTGTGGCTCTGTCGTATTATGCAGACGACGACCAAAGTCGTAATGTAATTGAACGTTCTGAGCTGAAAGTTGGCTCATGCACATAGCTCCGAGGAGCGCGAGAAAGATGTAAAGTTTTTTTCATGATATTGAAGTGAAACGATTGCAACGAAAAAAATATCTTGGGAGACTGCATTAAAAATTAAGTTTTTAATGCAGTCCCTTATTTTGAGACCATTGCATAATACGGCACTCGCTACGTTATTATCGACATTCAGGCTTGGTCATTTACAAGAGTAAACTCCCTGCGCCTTCAGTCTCAATGCCTTGCGATTACCGCATTCTGCAAAGCTCCACAAAAGGACAAGTAAAACTTGTCCTTTTTGAGTCCGTCAGGGCGGTCTCATTTTTATAAATTAGAAAGGATTATATGAATAAAAGAGAATTATTCGGCTTGTGCGTTTTCTCTATCTTCATTGTGCTCAGGTAGTACGAGGTTCAGTACTACTGCGATGACAGCCGATAGCCCGATACCCTGCAAGGGTAAAATTGCCAAAGCTGAGTGCCGCTCCTCCGATACCCTGTCGTAAGGGTTACGGAGATAATAACAATGTTGCGAGCCGATGAAAGGTTTATCTTGCTGTGCAGAAGGCTAGAGATACCCGCTCCAGCGATTGTGCCGAAGAGCAAGAGCATAATGCCGCCAAGGATAGCTTGGTCAATACTTCTGAGGAGTGCGCTAACCTTACCGATTAGCGAGAAGATAATACCAGTTACAGCTGCTATACGGAAGACGGCAGGGTCTGTTACCTTAGTGAGGGACATTGCGCCAGTTACTTCCGAATAGGTTGTAACGGGAGGACCTCCGACGAGCGAAGCGAAGAGACAAGCTAATCCGTCTCCAAGCATTGTGCGGTGTAGACCGGGTTCTTTGACGAAGTTCTTGCCAGCTACATTATTAACTACATAGACGTCTCCGATATGTTCGATAACGGGGGCTATGGGCTACGGGTATCATAAATAGGATAGGTTCCCAAGAGAATTTATCAGGGAAGATAAACTGAGGGAATGAGAACCAAGCCGCATCACTGACCGCCGTCATATCAACCTCAAAGAATAGAGCATCTGCGATATAGCCGACCACTATCCCAAGGAAAATAGGGATTAGTTTAATAATGCCCTTAGAGTAGAGGGTGATGACAATAGCTGTCGCTAGAGAGATGGCAGCTAAAGTCCAGTTTGTACTCGCCATATCAACGGCTGCTTTCGATAGCGAAAGACCGATAAGCATAATGATAGGTCCAATCACTACGGGAGGGAATAGGCGAGAGATGAATTTTTGTCCCGAAGCCTTTAATAAGGGCGGACATTAAGAAATAGACAAGTGCGACGCCGATACATCCAAATAATGCGCCTCCCAATCCGTAGATTTTTAGTTGCGCTGATTATAGGAGCTATAAAGGCAAAGCTACTACCGAGGAAGATAGGAACTTTGCCTTTAGTCGCAAGATGGAAGATGAGTGTGCCGACGCCTGCTGAGAAGAGTGCTGTCGAGGGGTCTAGCCCTACGAGTAGTGGCACAAGGACTGTAGCTCCGAAGGCTACAAACAGATACTGAATCCCAGAAATACCCTTACGTATCGGGCTCAATGATTCATTGCTAGTGGTCATGCTATATGAATGAGTCTTTTTTTCGACTGCAAAAGTACACATTTTTCTATTGATGTGAGAGTTTTTTGTCCCGACAAGCGCATCACAATAATAAAGTGATAGGGAAGACGAAGAGGAGCCCTGTAATCGATTCCGTTGTTATTCTGATGCGCTTGCCCTGTTCATTTACTCGTTTCTATACTTTTAACTACTTTTTATACTTGAAAATCAAAAATAGTGTAGTAAGAAACAGACATTTGAATAAAAGACATATTACAAGCAACTTGTAGACAAGTTATTTGGCTTTAGTAAATCTGGTAAATTGAAAAATAGCCCCAAATGATAAGTCTAAAGGTCGGTTTGTACCCAGAATAAGGGCACAGACTGCTTTTCCTTATTGGGGTAAAAGGTTTTACCAGAACCTGCTAAAGCAAACAAGAGAAAAGTTAAGATGTATCCTTTTCTTTTGCTCTTAAAGCAACTCGGCATAAACCTTTAATACTCACATATGGACTATAAACTGGAATATATGACACGTCTGTTTGCTAAGATTAGCAAGAAAAAGACGGAAACCTACGTTATCAATCGCATTTGGCATCAGTTGGATGATGACAGAGTTAAATTTGTTGTTCAACAATACATCAGAAGAACACAAGATAAGTATGCTTTAGCTGATTTGTATCTGCCACAACTTGGTATTTTCATAGAAATAAACGAGCCATTCCACAAAAATAATACAGAAGTTGATAGAGTACGGAATGAGGAAATTTCCCATGTAACCCATTCTGAACCTATAGTAATAGACTGTGATAATTCTATCGAAGAGATTCATTCTCAAATTTCGAATGTTGTTCAACAAATCAAACAAGCCATTGCAGAACAAGGAGATAAATTTATTCCTTGGGATGGTGGTAGCACTCTTTCCGTGGAATATCATCGCAATAAAGGTTATCTGAAAGTGGACGAATATGAGTGTGTCCGTACCATTGATGGAAGATTTGCTATATTCGGTGCAAAAAGCAAAACATCGTGGATTCTTGCGTGTGGCTGGTGCTTCTGTCCCCAACAAACCTAACGAGTTTGTTTGGTGCCCTAGTAGCGGACATCGTATTTGGTGCAACGAACTTTCGGAGGATGGTTTGGAAATTAGAGAATACAACAAAACGGATGAGCAAACTCGCAAAAAAACATGTAGAAAGATATTTGTCGGACAACCAAAGACGAGTTACTTTCTTTAGAGAGAAGGATGAACTTGGGTTCTGTTTCTACCGCTTTGTAGGTGTTTTTGAACTCAACAAGGATAAATCAGAGCAAGAAAAATAAAATGTGTTTGGGAACGTATCTCAGACTATTATCACTTATAAACATTTAACTTAAATTTTTTAAATATGCCAGCTTACAAATTAACAGCTCCAAGGCAAATGGGTGAAATTCCCCAAAGGCTTTGTTCTTCAAGTGGCCTCACCTCGTACTCCAACTCCAGATGCAAAGGATGTTGAGCTCGCTATCATTCGTGCGGGATTTACTGACCCTCAATCGCGAAGTTATAAGGCTTCCGGAAATTGGAAAGTTGAGAAACTCGGTTAGTTTAGTTGCAAAGAGTAACTAGAAAAATGAAAGTCATATCATTACTATTAGTTTGATATGGCTTTTTTTATATTGTTTTCTATAAATATCACACAACTATATACTTTTGAGCAAGTAGGTATTGTGTGTATTAAAAAGTACTCAGTCTATGGTGATTGATATCAAAAGGCATTCTGGCGACATCAATATTACCAGTATACAACATCAATATAGATTCATTGGTAAGTTTACTTTTTAGCCAGGGCAAGCGCATCACAATAATAAAGTATATTTGATTGAGAAGACGTAGAGAGCCCTGTAAGGGCGATACTCCTGCATAGCCCAGGGCACAAGCCCCTGGGTTAATTATTGAAACATATTTATTGAGCCCCGTAGGGGCGGCACAACCCAAAAGCAAGTGTTTCAATGCTCGCGTTGTTAGTGCCGCTCCTCCGGAGCTCGATATTACTTTTGGTTCGTGTCTACCCAGGGTTTCATATCGGGCTTTGCCCTCATTGCACCCTGGGCTTTGCAGGAGTGTCGTGCCTACGGCACTCATAATGCACCTGGATTTTTGATGCGCTTGCCCCTACCGACAAGCGCATTAAAAATTCAGACTAACTCTGAGTGTCACCCCTTGGGGATCATTGTTAGATTGGCTCTGAGTGCTGATAAAGTAATGCTGTAAGCACGAAACCAAAGGCTCATTCCGTACATTGAAATTACTTGATTAACCAAGCAAAAGCAAAGACTAAGTTTCCTATTCTCAAAACCTCGGCGAAGTCTGTACAAACTACGGCTGAAGTTTGTGCAGACTACACGTGTAGTTTGTACAGACTACAGCTGAAGTCTCCAGAAAGTACTACGTACTTACAAATTTAAGTACGCGTACTTACACTCATAAGTACGTGTACTTATTCTCGTGAGTACACGTAAATACTTTTTGTGAGTACGTCGTACTCTGTTTCGGTAAGTACCTGTATTCGTTTTGGGAAACATCTATGTCTTCCCAATCATTATTATACTTGATTATTTTTGATGCGCTTGCCCTTCTGCTGTTCTCTTGCAATCTTGAAAAATACATTACCTTTACACCAAATAAAAGTACCTCCCTTAGAGACTGGAGCCGACCTTATGGCTGCTCTTTGGGAGGTATTTTTATTCTGTAAGTGCAAAGTCAGTGATTATTCACTGGCTTTTTGTTTTTATACGGAGTTCTAGGCTTTAGAAATTTCTGCTCATCAGTAGGGGTGACACATTAAAAGAATCAAATTACCTTAATATCTGCCTTCTAATACCGTGCTCATGTGCAAAACATTTTTTTATATTCGCATCCACTAATCCCTTTCTCATCAATCCTGAGAGAGAGCAAGTCCAATCACGCTAATATACATTCTCCCTATGAGCATAAAGCCTGAAGCCTACGTACACCTCAGTGAAGACCGAACAACCCTTACCTTCTTTTACGACGCCTTTCGTACCTATCGGTACGGCACAACGTGGGGAATAGAGGAAAAGAAAAAAGAATCGGAACAGTCCCCCCGCTTGGGCTGGTGATTGGAACTCTCCCAATACCACCGTTCTCACTACTGTCATTGATGCTCTGTTCCGTGATTTTCGCCCCACCACCACGGCAGAATGGTTCTACTACCTCAAATCACTAAAAACACATTGAAGGTTTTGAACACCTCAACACCTCGCAGGTGGTGGATGTGAGGGTATGTTCTCTGGTTGTTCTTCTTTGAGCACACTTGACCTCACCAGCTCTGACACTTCTCAGGTGACGGATATGGGAAGTATGTTCTCTGGTTGCGCATCTTTGATCGTACTTAACCTCTCTAGTTTCAATACTTTGCATGTGACGGATATGAGTGGTATGTTCTCTGATTGCTCGTCTTTGACCTCTCTCGATCTCTCCAGCTTTGACACTTCGCAGGTGAGGTATATGAGCTGTATGTTTTGGGATTGCTCGTCTTTGACCACCTCGACCTCACCAACTTCGGCACTTCAAAGGTGAAGGATATGAGTCTTATGTTCAGAGGTTGCTCGTCTTTGACTGCTCTCGACCTCTCCCGCTCTGACACTTCAAAGGTGAATGATATGAGCGGAATGTTCTCTCGTTGCTCATCATTAACCACCTCGACCTTTCCCGCCTGGCACTTCAAAGGTGAATGATATGAGCAGTATGTTCGATGGTTGCTCGTCTTTAACCGATCTTGCCCTCACCTGTTTTGATACTCTCAGGTGAAGGATATGAGCAGTATGTTCGATGGTTGCTCGTCTTTGACTGCTCTCGACCTCACCAGCTTTGACACTTCGAAGGTGGTGGATATGAGTAGTATGTTCTCTCGTTGCTCATCATTAACCTCTCTCGACCTCTCCCGCTTTGACACTTCAAAGGTGAATGATATGAGCTGGATGTTCTTTGGTTGCTCGTCTTTGACCACTCTCGACCTCTCCCGCTTCTATACTTCAAAGGTGAATGATATGAGGGAGATGTTCTTTGGTTGCTCGTCATTGACCGCTCTCGACCTCTCCAGTTTCTACACTTCAAAGGTAATGGATATGAGGATGATGTTCTTTGATTGCTCATCATTAACCTATCTCGACCTCTCCAGCTTTGACACTTCAAAGGTGAAGTATATGATGAAGATGTTCTTGGGTTGCTCGTCATTGACCGCTCTCAACCTTTCTAGCTTTGACACTTCGAAAGTGGCAGAAATGAACGAACTATTCTCTTCTTGCAGACAACTTAAGTCCATCTCTTTGGGGAAAAATCCAGTTGCAAAAAGGTGCAGATTTGGAAGAGGTATTCTCCAATTGTCCATCCCTAACTCAAATTACTTGCCACCCAGATAGCCAATTCAAGGACTTAAAACAATTGTTTGAGCATTGTGCTTTACTCAAAAAAATGTTGTAGACTACCATCAGTTGTATTTCTTACTACAACAGAATAAAAGCGGACAATATAAGAATACCCTTCCTAGCTCCCATTTCTCCTATACTTGAGGCCTATGTGGTGCAGAGTGAAGATCAAAAGACCCTAACCTTCTATTACGATAAAAAAACGTTTTTTTCACACCCCACTCATTCTTGGGGCATTTACGAATGCAATAGAAACTCCCCTACATGGCAGTATACAGGAGTAACGACACTCAAGGCTATTTTTACTGCTTCGTTTAAAAATTTTTTTCATCCCACAAGCACTGCTTATTGGTTTGCAGGCTCTGAGTCACTTAAACACATAGAAGGTTTGGAATACCTCGAGACTTCAGAGGTGACGGACATGAGCTACATGTTCAGAGGTTGCTTATCATTAACCACTCTCGACCTCTCCCGTTTTGACACTTCGAAGGTGACGGATATGAGCTGTATGTTCTGTGGTTGCTCGTCTTTGAGGGCTCTCGACCTCTCCCGCTTTGACACTTCAAAGGTGACGGGTATGAGCATTATGTTCTCTGGTTGCTCATCATTGACCTCTCTCGACCTCTCCCTGTTTTGACACTTCAAAGGTGACGGGTATGTTGAGTATGTTCAATGGTTGCTCTTCTTTAACCTCTCTTGACCTCTCCCGCTTTAGCACTTTGAAGGTGGAGTATATGAGGGATATGTTCTGTGGTTGCTCGTCTTTGAGCTCTCTCGACCTCTCCAGCTTTGCTACTTCGCAGGTGACGGATATGAGCGATATGTTCAGAGGTTGCTCATCTTTGACCTCGCTTGACCTCTCCAGCTTCTACACTTCAAAGGCGAAAGATATGAGGAGTATGTTCTCTGGTTGCTCGTCTTTAACCACGATTTATAGTAACTCATCATGGAGTTGCAGAAATTCAACTGATATGTTCTCAGGCTGCAATTCTCTTAGAGGTGCGGCGACTAATGTAGGAAAGAGTTTCGATGTAAGCATGGCTAATCCCGGAAGGGGATATTTCACTAAGAAAGTGTTGTCGCAAGAGGATGAGGCTTATGTACATCTCAGCGCTGATAGGGAAAACACTAACGTTCTATTTCGATAGGGAGCGAAATGTGCGTATGAGATGTTATGCATGGGGCATAGAAACAACAATCAGAGAAAATGACCAAAGGACTCCAGAATGGCTCTCTAACGAGGTGATATCTAAGGAAGAGATTACCCAAATAATCATTGACGAATCGTTCCGAAACGTTGTACCCTAAGACCACAGCGAGTTGGTTTGAGGGCTTGTCAGCTGTGACGGAAATACGTGGGTTGGATAATCTCAATACTTCGGAAGTGACCGACATGAGTTGTATGTTTGCTGGATGTAGTGCGCTGCGCACGCTTGATGTTTTCGAGGTTCGACACCTCCCAGGTGACGGATATGAGCGGTATGTTCAGAGGTTGCAAAATCTTTAGCGGAACTTGATTTGTATTTCTTCGATACTTCAGAGGTGACGAGGCTGAGCGGTATGTTCTATGGTTGCTCGTCTTTGATCTCTCTCGATCTCACCAGCTTTGATACTTCAAAGGTGACGGATATGAGTTTTATGTTTAGAGGTTGCTCGTCTTTGACCATTCTCGACCTCTCCAGCTTTGCCACTTCGCAGGTGACGAGTATGAGGCATATGTTTTTCAAGTTGCTCGTCTTTGACCACTCTCGATCTCTCCCGCTTCGACACTTCTCAGGTGGCGGATATGCACGCGATGTTTACGATTTGTAAGAGTTTGACCACGCTCGACTTGTCGAATTTCCAAACTTCAGAGGTGACGAATATGAGTTTTATGTTCTTAGGTTGCTCGTCTTTGACCTTTTTTTCAACCTCTCCCGCTTTGACACTTCAAAGGTGAAGGATATGAGTAGCATGTTCTCTAGTTGCTCATCATTGACCTCTCTCGACCTCTCCCGCTTTGACACTTCAAAGGTGAAGGATATGAGCTGTATGTTCTATGGTTGCCGATCTTTGACCTCTCTCGATCTCTCTAGCTTTGACACTTCAAAGGTTATGTATATGTCTATGAGATGGATGTTCTATGGTTGTTCGTCTTTGTTCTCTCTCGATCTCTCCAGCTTTGATACTTCGAAGGTGACGGATATGAGCGATATGTTCAGAGGTTGCTCATCATTGACCTCGCTTGACCTCTCCAGCTTTGATACTTCAAAGGTGACGGATATGAGTTTTATGTTCTCTGGTTGCTCGTCTTTGACCACGATTTATAGTAACTCATCATGGAGTTGCGGAGTCTCAAATGATATGTTCTCAGGCTGTAATTCTCTTAGGGGTGCGGCGACTAATGTAGGAAAGAGTTTCGATGTAAGCATGGCTAATCCCGAAACTGGATATTTCACTAAGAAGGTGTTGTCGCAAGAGAATGAGGCTTATGTACATCTCAGCGCAGATAAGAAAACACTAACGTTCTATTTCGATAGGAAGCGAAATGTGCGTATGAGATGTTATGCATGGGGCATAGAAACAACAATCAGACAGAACCACCAAGGAGCTCCTGAATGGCTCTCTAGCGAGGTGACATCTAAGGAAGAGATTACCCAAATAGCCATTGACGAATCGTTCCGAAACGTTGTGCCTAAGACCACAGCGAGTTGGTTTGAGGGCTTGTCAGCTGTGACGGAAATACGAGGGTTGGACAATCTCAATACTTCGGAAGTGACCGACATGAGCGGGATGTTTGCAGGATGTAGTGCGCTGCGCACGCTTGACGTTTCGAGGTTCGACACCTCCCAGGTGACGGATATGAGCGGTATGTTCAGAGGTTGCAAATCTTTAGCGGAACTTGATTTGTATTTCTTCGACGCGGCAAAAAGTGAGGGATATATCCGAGATGTTCAAAGATTGCAAGGGATTGACAGCGCTCGACCTCTCTAGCTTTGTCACTTCGCAGGTGAAGGATATGAGTCATACGTTCTATAATTGCTCGTCTTTAACTTCGCTTGACCTCTCCGGCTTTGATACTTCGCAAGTGAAGGATATGCACGCGATGTTTAAGAATTGTAAGAGTTTGACCACGCTTGACCTGTCGAATTTCCAAACTTCAGAGGTGAAGAATATGGGGAGATGTTCTCGGGTTGTTCGACGTTGACAACGATTTTTGAGTTTTGCCTTCAGAAATTGTTTTTGCTTCTGAGGCTATGTTCTACGAGTGCTCCTCCCTCCAAGGGGCTACGAACTTTAACGAGAAATACACAGATGCCCGAATGGCTAATCCCGAAAGGGGATATTTCACTAAGAAAGTGTTGTAGCAAGAGGATGAGGTTGTATTTTCCACTAGTAAGCGCAAAGTCAGTGATTATTCACTGGCTTTTTTTGTTTTTATATGGAGTTCTAGGCTTTAGAAATTCCTGCTCATCAGTAGGGGTGACACATTAAAAGAATCAAATTACCTTAATATCTGCCCTCTAATACCGTGCTCATGTGCAAAACATTTTTTATATTCGCATCCACTGATCTCTTTCTCATCAATCCTGAGAGAGAGCAAGTCCAATCACGCTAATATACATTCGTCCCTATGAGCACAATTTCTGAAGCCTACGTACACCTCAGTGCAGGCAAAACAACCCTCACCTTCTATTACGACTCCCTTCGTGCCTATCGGTACGGCACAACGTGGGGAATAGAGGAAAAGGAAAAGAAAAAGAATCGGAACAGTTCTTCCCACGCTTGGACTAGTACTTGTTTATCACCTAATACCACCGTTCTCACTGCTGTCTTTGATGCTTCGTTCCGTGATTTTCACCCCACCACCACGGCAGGATGGTTTTGCTACTTCAGTTCACTTAGAAGCATTGAAGGTTTTTGAACACCTCAATACCTCTCAGGTGACGGATATGAGCGGTATGTTCTCTGGTTGCGAATCTTTGATCTCTCTTGACCTCTCCCGCTTCGACACTTCAAAGGTGACGGATATGGGCGGTATGTTCAGTAGTTGCTGGTCTTTGACGGCTCTTGACCTCTCCCTGCTTTCGACACTTCAAAGGTGACGACTATGGGCGGTATGTTCAATAGTTGCTGGTCTTTGACGGCTCTTGACCTCTCCAGCTTTGACACTTCTCATGTGACGTATATGAGGAGTATGTTCTACAGATGCTACTCTTTGACGGCTCTCGACCTCTCCAGCTTTGATACTTCAAAGGTGAAGAATATGGGGGAGATGTTCGAAGGTTGCGAATCTTTGACGGCTCTCGACCTCTCCCGCTTTGACACTTCTCATGTGACGTATATGGAGGAGATGTTCTACAGATGCTACTCTTTGACGGCTCTCGACCTCTCCCGCTTTGACACTTCAAAGGTGACGAATATGGAGAAGATGTTCTATGGTTGCGAATCTTTGACCTCTCTCGATCTCTCGAGTTTCGACACTTCTCAGGTGAAGTATATGAGGATGATGTTCTTTGCTTGCTCGTCTTTGATCTCTCTGACCTCTCCCGCTTTGACACTTCAAAGGTGACGAATATGATGGATATGTTCAGGGGTTGCTCGTCTTTGACCTCTCTCGATCTCTCGAGCTTTCGACACTTCAGAGGTGACGATATGTATGAGGGATATGTTCTGGGGGTGTTCGATCTTTGATGGCTCTTGACCTCTCCAGCTTTTGACACTTCTCAGGTGACGGACATGAGGAAGATGTTTTCTGGTTGCTCGTCTTTGATCTCTCTCGATCTCTCCAGCTTCGACACCTCTCAGGTGATGTATATGGGGTATATGTTCAGACGTTGCTCGTCTTTGACCACGCTCGACCTCTCTAGTTTCAACACTTCTCAGGTGACGGATATGAGGGAGATGTTCAGAGGTTGCTCGTCTTTGACCACGCTCGACCTCTCTAGTTTCAACACTTCTCAGGTGACGGATATGAGGGATATGTTCAGACGTTGCTCGTCTTTGACTGCTCTCGATCTCTCCAGCTTTGATACTTCTCAGGTGCCGGATATGAAGAAAATGTTCTTTGGTTGCATCTTTGACCGCACTCAATCTCTCTAGTTTCAACACTTCTCAGGTTAAGTATATGAGGAAGATGTTTTCTGGTTGCGCATCTTTGACCTCTCTCGGCCTCTCCAGTTTCAACACTTCTCAGGTGACGGACATGAGGAAGATGTTCTTTGGTTGCTCGTCTTTGACCTCTCTCGACCTCTCCCGCTTCGACACTTCAGAGGTGACGGATATGAGCGATATGTTCAGAGGTTGCTCGTCTTTAACCGATCTTGACCTCACCTGCTTTGACACTTCAGAGGTGACGGATATGAGCCGTATGTTCAATGATTGCGAATCTTTGACCACGATTTATAGTAACTCATCATGGAGTTGCAGATATTCAAATCATATGTTCTCAGGCTGCAAGTCTCTTAGAGGTACGGCAACTAATGTAGGAAAGAGTTTCAATGTAAGCATGGCTAATCCCGAAACTGGATATTTCACTAAGAAAGTGTTGTCGCAAGAGGATGAGGCTTTATGCACATCTTAGTGCTGATAAGAAAATAATAATTACCTTTACCCCAAATAAAAGTACCTCCCTAGAGACGGGAGCCGTTCTTATGGCTGCTCTTTGGGAGGTATTTTTATTATGCAAGTGCAAAGTCAGTGATCATTCACTGGCTTTTTTTTTTTATATGGAGTTCTAGGCTTTAGAAATTCCTGCTCATCAGAAGGGGTGACACATTAAAAGAATCAAATTACCTTAATATCTGCCCTCTGATGCCGTGCTCATGTGCAAAACATTTTTTATATTCGCATCCACTAATCCCTTTCTCATCAATCCTGAGAGAGAGCAAGTTCAATCACGCTAATATACATTCGCCCTATGAGCACAACTCCCGAAGCCTACGTACACCCTCAGTGCAGACCAAACAACCCTTCAGCTTCTATTACGATTCCCTTCGTGCTGATCGGACGGCACAACGTGGGGAATAAGGGACACGAAAAAGGGCTATTTCTGTACCATCCCCTGCTTGGACTGGTGATTGGGACTCTCCCAATACCACCGTTCTCACTGCTGTCTTTGATGCTTCGTTCAGTGATTTTCTCCCCACCACCACGGCAAAATGGTTTTACTACCTCAAATTACTTAAAAGTATCGAAGGTTTTGAATACCTCAACACTTCTCAGGTGACGGATATGGAGCTGTATGTTCGATGGTTGCTCGTCTTTGACGGCTCTCGATCTCACCAGCTTTGACACTTCAAAGGTGACGGATATGAGAAAGTATGTTTTTCTGGTTGCTCGTCTTTGACCACTCTCGATCTCTCCCAGTTTCGACACCTCTCAGGTGACGGATATGAGCTGGATGTTCTTTGGGGATTGCTCGTCTTTGACCACGCTCGATCTCTCCAGCTTTGATACTTTAAAGGTGAGGAGTATGAGCTGTATGTTCTGTTGTTGCTCGTCTTTGACCACTCTCGACCTCTCCAGCTTTTCAACACTTCTCAGGTGGCGGATATGAGCGGTATGTTCGATAGTTGCGGATCTTTAACTACTCTCAACCTCTCCAGTTTCGACACTTCTCAGGTGACGTGATATGAGCGGTATGTTTGATAGTTGCGGATCTTTGACCGCACTCGACCTCTCCAGCTTTGACACCTCTCAGGTGACGGAGTATGAGCGGTATGTTCCCTTTGATTGCTCGTCTTTGACCACGCTCGACCTCTCCAGCTTTGATACTTCTCAGGTGACGAAGTATGCGCTGGATGTTCTCTGATAGCCCAGTCTTTGACCACTCTCGACCTCTCCTGCTTTGACACTTCTCAGGTGACGTGATATGAGGGAGTATGTTCTTTGGTTGCTCTTCTTTGACCACTCTCGATCTCTCCTGCTTCAACACTTCTCATGTGACGGATATGAGGGAGATGTTCTCTGGTTGTTCGTCTTTGACTACTCTCGATCTCACCAGCTTTGACACTTCTCAGGTGACGGATATGATATGTATGTTCAGAGGTTGCTCTTCTTTGACCTCTCTCGATCTCTAACTTTGATACTTCAAATGTAGCATCAATGTCTTCTTGTTTGGGGTGGGATGGTATGTTCTCTGGTTTGCGCATCTTTGATCGCCCTCGACCTCTCCAGTTTCAACACTTCTCAGGTGGCGGATATGAGGGGTATGTTCTTTGGTTGCTCATCTTTGACCTCTCTCGACCTCTCTAGTTTCAACACTTCTCAGGTGACGGATATGAGCAATATGTTCAGAGGTTGCTCTTCTTTAACTGATCTTGACCTCACCAGCTTTGACACTTCAACGGTGACGGATATGAGCAATATGTTCAGAGGTTGCTCTTCTTTAACCGATCTTGACCTCACCAGCTTTGACACTTCAACGGTGACACGTATGAGCAACATGTTCAAGGATTGCGAATCTTTGACCACGATTTATAGTAACTCATCATGGAGTTGTAGATATTCAAATCATATGTTTTCAGGCTGCAATTCTCTTAGAGGTACGGCAACTAATGTGGGAAAGAGTTTCAATGTAAGCATGGCTAATCCCGAAACCGGGATATTTTACTAAGAAAGTGTTGTAGCAAGAGGATGAATCTTATGCACATCTTAGTGCTGATAATAAAATAATAATTACCTTTTACACCAAATCAAAAGTACCTCCCTTTAGAGACGAGAGCCGTTCTTATGGCTGCTCTTTTGGGAGGTATTTTTTTATTATGTAAGTGCAAAAGTCAGTGATTATTCACTGGTTTTTTTGTTTTTATATGGAGTTCTAGGTTTTAGAAAATTCCTGCTCATCAGAAGCCTACGACGCTCTCATGCTGATAATTGAGTACCTTTGCACAGAATTTTTAATCAGAATTATAACACTTAAAATGAACGAAACTCAGACGGTGGACTCTAAATCCACTCAGTCCACTGCCGATAAGTGCCTCTATATAGAGACTTATGGCTGCCAAATGAATGTGGCCGACAGCGAAGTTGTGGCCTCTGTGATGCAAATGGATGGTTATCATCTTACCGAACACCCCGAAGAGGCTGATGCTGTCTTCATCAATACTTGTTCGGTGCGTGATAACGCAGAGCAAAAAGGTGCTTAGTCGCATCGAGTATTACAATAGCCTTAAGCGCAAGAAGAAACGCAAGCTAACACTGGGAATACTCGGTTGTATGGCTGAGCGCGTTAAGGAAGAACTTATTGAGAAGCACGGTGTAGACCTTGTGGTAGGTCCTGATAGTTATATGGACTTGCCTAACCTTGTGGGAGCCGTTGAGCGTGGCGAGAAGGCCATCAATGTGGAGCTCTCTACAAGCGAAACCTACAAAGATGTTATGCCACTCAAAATTAGTGGGGTGCATATATCGGGCTTCGTGTCTATTATGCGTGGTTGCAATAACTTCTGCTCGTATTGCATCGTACCCTATACGCGTGGTCGTGAGCGTAGCCGTGAACTAACGAGCATCATTAGGGAGGTTAAGGACTTAGAGAGTAAGAATTATAGAGAAGTAACGCTATTGGGTCAGAATGTGAACTCTTACAAGTACACAGACGGGGAGCACACTTACGACTTTGGTGATTTGCTCAGTGCCGTAGCTGAGGCTGTGCCTAATATGCGTATTCGCTTTACTTCTCCTCACCCTAAGGATATGGACGACAAGGCTATTCAGACGATGGCTAAGTATCCTAATATCTGTAAGAATATCCACTTGCCAGCACAGAGCGGAAGTAATAGAGTGCTCAAGTATATGAAGCGTGGTTATACTCGTGAATGGTATCTAGACCGTGTGGCTGCTATCAGACGAGTAATGCCTGATTGTGCTATTAGTAGCGACTTATTCTGTGGCTTCCATAATGAGACAGAGGAGGATTTCCAAGAAACATTATCGCTGATGCGTGAGGTAGGCTACGAAGCGTCATTTATGTTCAAGTATAGTGAGCGTCCGGGGTACTTATGCTGCTAAATATCTTGCAGACAATGTGCCAGAGGAAACTAAACTGCGCCGTTTGCAAGAGATGATAGAGTTGCAAACTCAACTATCATTAGAGAGCAATCTGCGTGATGTCGGTAAGACTGTGGAAGTGCTTATTGAAGGCTTTAGTAAGCGTAGCCGCGAACAGCTCTTCGGTCGTACACAGCAAAATAAGGTTGTTGTCTTTCGATAAGCAAGGGCTATCGTGTCGGTCAATACGTTCGTGTTGTCATCGAGAGTGCAACGGCAGCGACTTTGCTCGGTAAGCCAGAGAAGCCTGCCGAAGGTTATGTGCCTGCTGAATAAATAAGAGCAATAATAAAACTCCATTATAATACGAAAGCTAGTTCGCATAACGTTATGTGAAGTAGCTTTCGTGATATATTAAGATACAAGAAGATGAATCAAAATAATTGGACTGAACGTACTCGTCTGCTTCTCGGTGATGAGCGTGTCGATGCCTACCACAATAGCCATGTCCTCGTTGTTGGTCTTGGTGGAGTAGGAGGCATAACGGCTGAAATGCTTGTGCGTGCAGGTATAGGTCGGCTAACTATTGTAGATGCGGATATTATTCAGCCCTCCAATCTCAATAGACAGATAGTCTCCACAACCAGCAAACTCTATCAGTCAAAGGCTAGCGTTCTGCACGATAGACTCAAGGATATTAACCCTGATGTTCAGATTGAAGTCATTGAAGAGTTTCTGAAAGATGATAATATGGTTGAGCTTATTCAGCGTCATGCTTACGACTTTGTTGTAGATGCGATTGATTCGCTTAGCCCTAAAGTTCATCTTATTCGTTTGGCTAAGGAATACAAGCTCCCTATTATTAGTTCGATGGGTGCAGGAGCTAAGCGTAATCCTGCTCTCGTAGCGCAGGCCGACTTGAGTAAGAGTTACAACTGCGCCTTGGCACGTGCTCTGCGCAAGCGATTGCGTAAGTTGGGTATTAGTAAAGATTTGCCCGTTGTATTCTCAAGCGAATTGCCTGACGAAACGAGCTGTGATAGAGATTAGTGGCGAGCAATGTAAGCGCAGTACCGCAGGGACTATTAGTTATATGCCTGCGATATTCGGTATTTACTTGTCAGCCTATGTGCTTGAGCATATTAAGAGATAAAAGTAAGGACTTAGATTGTGTTTATTGATAGCTTTGTGATTATCGAATAATAGTTAATTTGATTTGCTATATCTATCAAACTGGACTACCTTTGCAGTACATAAAAAACATAAAAGAATTAAAGATTATGAGCAACGTATTAAATGTTACTGGTCTAGACCAGAATAAAATCGCCCCAGTTCTAAGTGGTTTGAATGAACTTCTAGCTTCATTCCAAGTGTACTATACTAACCTACGTGGTTACCACTGGCACGTTAAGGGTCCTCAGTTCTACCAACTACATAAGGCTTTCGAAGATATGTACGATGGTGCAGCTGAAAAGGTAGACGAAATCGCAGAGCGTGTTCTTCAGCTTGGCGGACAACCAGAAAACCGTTTCAGCGTATATCTAACACAGAGCAAGATTAAGGAAACTTCATTCGTTAGCGACCCTAAGGTAATCGTTCCACAGATTGTAGAAGATTATAAGGTGCTTATCGCTCTTGAACGTAATATCCTTGAGCAAGCAAGTGAAATCGGTGATGAAGTAACAGTAAGTCTTATGAATGACTTCCTCAGCGAACAGGAAAAGGATGCTTGGATGCTTACTGCATACCTTGCTTAATCCAACCTTAGGGTAATTAGTAGCCCTCTTTCACATACTAAGTCAGTTATATCGGTAGCTGTATCAAACTTGATTTGATGCAGCTACTTTTTTTGTTTTTATTAGGTCGAGAAGCTTTAAGGAGACCATTGCGATTACCACATTCTGCAAAGCCCTACAAAAGGACTAAAATAGTTGTTTGTGCGTCCTATTCTGCAAACCTCGGCGAAGTCTGTACAAACTACGGCTGAAGTTTGTACAGACTACACGTGTAGTCTGCACAGACTTCAGCTGAGTGCTGCACTTTAGTAAGTGTGTTTACTATTTTCTCTTAGTGTAGTCGGGGATTTCCATAAGCGAGAGTCTGAAAATAGGGTAGGAGCTCTTTCTAAGTTCAGCGTATTAGATGTTTGAGGACATTTTTTGGACAAATGCTCATATAATTATCTTCGAAAGGAGGTATTCAGAGGGTAGTTCTAACTATATGTTTGCATCGTTTATAGTGTATAAGTTGCTTATGTATTGGCTTGTATCAGCATAAAAAAAGATGCCCCAATTTTCCCAAATTAGGACATCCGAATTAACACAATGATATGAAAAAAACTTAAGAGGTATCCCTACTGATTGAAGGGAATCAAATATTCTATGAGCAAAGGTAATGGTTCTCTTTTGATATACAAGGCCTATCATAAAATATTTGCTGACCTCGGAAGAATGATTGCGTATAGGCAAGTTGCACAGAGTTTCTACATCATTTTTTTATTCATTAGTCAGAAATGATATAATGCGCTGAAATAAATTGAGGAAAAAGATAATGTTGTGCTAGAATTGTGCCATTTTATTTAGCCTAAAAAAAGACAAAAAAACTTTTTGCAGACTTGCAGAGAAAAAGTCAAATAGGTAGCTTTTTATCACATCTAAAGCGATTAATGTGCTTTCAGATGATGATTGTCTGCCTACCCTCATGGCGATAAGAACGTAGCGAGTACCGCACAATGCAATGGACTCAAATATGTATCTTTGCTACTATGAATAAATTGAATATAGCAGGGCAGAGCGTTATCCGCTTTGCCGATATAGAAGTCCTACGCTATCAGATTGATGGCTTCGAGGCTCTCCCCCTTAAGCGTAAGTTGCTTGTCTACCACTTGAGCCAAGCGACATTAGCAGGTAGGGATATTATTTTTGACCAGAATGGGCGTTATAACTTGCGCATTCGTCATATCCTAGAAACTATTTATACTCATTATGAGGGTGCGCGTGAGACAGATGAATTTGTCGCTCTCGAGGAGTACCTGTATCGGGTATGGTTTGCTTCGGGCATACATCACCATTATGGCTGTGATAAGTTTGTTCCGAATTTCTCTCAGTCTTATCTAAGTGGGATTGTTGAGAGCTTGCAGAGGGAGCATGCTTTGCTACTGGAGTATAGCCAAGACGAATTAGCTGATATTTACGCCGAGATATTTGACCCTACACGTTCACCCAAGAGTACCGAGCAGAGCGGTGAAGCAGACCTAGTAGAGGCAAGTAGCGTCAACTTCTACGACAGAGGAGTAGGGCAGAAGGCTGTGGAGGCTTATTATCAAGCCTTGCAAGATGAGGCTGACGAAGATGAACGTCAGGCACCGCCTAGTTATGGTCTCAATAGCCGTATCGCACAAACAGCTGATGGCACGCTTTACGAGCAAGTGTACAAGCAAGGCGGTTTGTATGGCGAGGCGCTTTATCGTATTTCTGCACATCTTAAGGATGCTCTTGAGTATGTCGATACCGAGATGCAGGCCGAAGCTATTAAGTCTTTGCTAGCTTATTATCGCACGGGTAATCTTAAGCATTACAATGATTTCTGTATTAAGTGGGTGCAAGATACAGCCGTTTCAGTGGACTTTATCAATGGTTTCACAGAGGTATATGCAGACCCTCTTGGTTTGAAAGGTTCGTGGGAAGGTCTTGTGCACATTAAAAATCCTATCGCTAGTGAACGCACAGATAAAATCTGTCGTGAAGCTAAGTGGTTTGAAGAGCATGCCCCTATTGATGACCGCTTTAAGAAGGCTGAACCTAAGGGCATAAGTGCGTCTGTCATAACCGTGGCGATGTTGGGCGGAGATAGCTATCCAGCAACGCCTATCGGGATTAACCTGACCTAATGCGGATTGGATTCGTGCTGAATATGGCTCGAAGAGCGTAACGATTGATAATATCCATGCGGCTTACAGAGAGGCTTCTCGTCACAATGGTATGGACGTAGCCTTTATTGCTGATGCCGAGGTGCGCGCGCTCCTTGAACGTTATGATGGACTTACAGACGAACTGCATACAGACCTACACGAGTGTTTGGGTCATGGTTCGGGGCAACTCTGTCCGGGAGTCTCGCCTGATGCGCTTGGGGCTTATGCTTCAGTCAATGAGGAAGCACGTGCCGACCTTTTCGCACTCTACTATATGGCTGATGAGCATTTGCTTGAATTAGGATTGCTTCCTGATGCCGATGCCTATAAGGCTTGCTATTATCGTTATCTCCTCAATGGTCTTGTAACGCAACTCGTGCGTATTCCTTTGGGCGCAAACATAGAAGAAGCGCACATGCGCAATCGTGCATTGATCGCTCGTTATGCTCTGGAGCGAGGTAAGCAAGAGGGGACAATCGAACTGAATGGCTTAGACCTTAAGATTACTAATTATGAAGCCTTGCGTGGGTATTTCGCAGACTTGCTCCGTGAAGTGCAGCGCATGAAGAGTGAGGGCGATTTTTGCCGTTGCAAGCAAATGGTTGAGCGTTATGCCGTTCAGATAGATGCCGACCTGCATGAGGAAGTACTAAAGCGTTATAAAGCGCTTAATCTTGCTCCCTTATAAGGGCTTTGTCAATCCGAAGATGACGCTAAGATACGAGGGCGAAGCGATTGTAGATGTAGAGCTTGATTACACCGAGGGTTATGCAGAGCAAATGCTTCGTTATAGCTCGTGAGTACTGGACGCTACCGCTTAACCCCGTACAAGAAGAGCGACTACGTGACCCACGTCCCTCAGCTAAGACTCTAGAGAAAGCGAAAGAATTGCGTGCGAAGCTTAGGCACTCTATGGACGGAGTTATTTCTACTTCGATGAGAGATAAGGGGCTTGACTACGGCATTAACTTCGGGCTTACAATGGAATTTATCGTTCGCCCTAGCGAAAGAACTTGGCGAAGATGGCTTATTAGCAAGCTATTTGCTTAGTCGTGATGTGCGTGAGTTGCAACTTATCGGGCAACAGATATATCCTGCATCATGCTTGAATTTCTCTATTGCTACGGCTTTGGCTGAGCGTTCGATGCCCAACCCCGAGCTACGTGACTGCCTATGCAAGCACCTCTTTGATAGGAATACGATGCTTCCGCAGTATGCTCTTGCTTGGCTAACGCAAGCTCGTTATAAGGATTTGTCTACGATTGCTTACACGACCTTGGCACGTCATTTTACCTTTGGCTATAAGTTTGCTCACAAGAGTTGGAAGCAATGTTTGCTTCGCTGTGCCTTTCAAGACGCTAGATGAAGATGCGCCTTATATGACGAGTGAGCAACGTGCCGCCTTGCTGATGCTCAAGCGTTGGGGACGGAGTGATAAGGATATTCAAGCACAAATCCTGCAGGCTCCAGAGTTCGTGCGCTGGGAAACTTCTGGCTCGTGTCTCTTTGGCGAGTATGTAGACGATATTAAGTTTGAGTTCAGCTATGAGGGCTAGTTAGTGCCGGAAAATATGTTGAATAGTAAAGGGTGTAGCTAAATATTTAGCTACACCCTTTATTTGAGGTCATTGCATAATACGGCACTCGCTGCGTTATTATCGACATTCAGGCTTGGTCATTTACAAGCGTAAACTCCCTGCGCCCTCAGTCTCAATGCCTTGCGATTACCGCATTCTGCAAAGCCCTCCCAAAAGAACAAGTAAAACTTCTCCTTAAAGGTCTTATTTGCGACCGAAGTCTGCCGGTATCTCCCCCACGCTTCGGTATTCCATTTGTAGATAGTCGTCGTGTAAGTGTTCTCATGTAACCACTTCTCGGCACGGGCAACGATGTCCAAGAGCTGTGCCGTTTGTTCGTTGCGAGGAGTAGGGTCTTACACTTTTTGTTGCGTACCCACGCAATACCCGTTATGCTATCGCTATAAATAGGAATGTCGATATTGTGCTTCTTTAGTAGGCTGATGCCGTGTACGATAGCGAGGAATTCGCCGATATTGTTTGTGCCTTGAGGGAAAGGGCCAATGCGGAAAACCTCTCTGTGGGTATCTGTCATAACGCCTCTGTACTCCATCACTCCCGGATTGCCTGAGCAAGCTGCATCTACGGCTAGTGCTTGGGTAACAAAAAGGCGCTGCATCGGGATTACTCTTCTTATAGGTATCATAGCCATCTTCGTAAGCTCTTAGAGCCTGACTTTGACTAGAGAATGCTTTATACTTAGCGCCCTTCAAAGCCTTCAACTTGCATCTTGCACTCTTCCCAAGAGTCAAATACCCCCGTTTCTCGTCCCGACCAAACGACATACCATTTGTTTGCCATCGTATTTCTATTGTTTTTCATATAAATTTAATAGAATAATCTCACTCTGCGTCCCTATACGAAAGAGCGTGCCTGCCGCTCCTACACCGCTTGAGACTATTGCCGTGGTATTACCAAAACGCTCCTTGCCATAGGGCAGGTCGTATTTGAACTTCAAGGCATAGCCATAGGGCCATATCTGTCCGCCGTGTGTATGTCCGTAGAGGGCATAGTTTAGAGGAGTGTTGGGTAAGTCCTCGGCAAGCCCTTCGGGGGTATGCTCTAGGAGGATATTATATGAGCAAGGTTTAAGTTCTTTTATGAGGGTATTTAATGTCTTGCGTGTAGAGTCCACGTAGTCGCGTCTGCCGATGATGCTGTAAGCACCATCTCTAGGATAAGCAATGCTATCTAGCAGGAGCGTGCCTCCGACAGTCTTAACCCAGTTGAAACTTGCCGTCGTATCGACTCTATACTCATGATTGCCAGCTACGAAATAAATGCCATCTCTCGCCTTAAGGCGTTTCATCTCATTCATAATCTCAGGCTGATAGGCGTACTTAGGGTCGTGGTCAATATAATCTCCACCCACAAGAATAACATCGGGCTTAAGCGCATTAAGTTTATTAACAACCCTGCGTACGTGCTCAATGCCTCCCCCTTCGCCTATGTGTAGGTCTGTAATGAGGGCTATGCGTGCAAGTACTTTCTTCTGTGGGGGCTGTTTCTCCGAATAATCAACTATATGGATATGATGACCTGAGTAATGTCCGAGGGCAATGATGCCAAAAAAGCCAAGTAGCGCAATAACTGTGCATGCGCTACTTAGGCGACGCATGCCCTGAGCCCCTAATTTGTCTTTGACCGAGAAGCCTGCCCAAGCTAAAACTCTACGTACTACGTCTAAGCCAATGACGAATGCTCCCACATAACCAAGCCCAAAGAAGATATACAGGTTAATATCCATAATTAGGCTCATGACGGGGTGCATGATGAAGCGGTGTATCGCTAGGCTAAGGCTAGAGAGAACAAAGTCGGCTAGGAGTAGCCGTCTAAGCAATTTCAGTATCGTGGGACTGCAACCGCTCTTAGCCTTGTAAGCCAAGAGAGGTGATAGAAACAGACGTCCCTACAAAGGCATATATATAAACCATAGATTAGGCTTGAAGGGGTGGAACGATGAGGATTAAGAGATCGCTGGGCGGTCTCCAAAAGGACAAGTAAAACTTGTCCTTTTGTGGGACTTTGCAGAATGCGGTAATCGCAAGGCATTGAGACTGAAGGCGACGGGAGTTTACTCATGTAAATGACGGAGCCTGAATGTCGATAATAACGCAGCGAGTGCCATATTATGCAATGGTCTCATTAAATAGGCCTATTTGCTTAAAGTAATAGGCAACAAAGGCAATCCCACAAATGCCAGCCGTAGCATCGGCAATAGGTAGTGATACCCATACGCCATCTATACCCATAAAGCGAGGCATGATAATCAGAAGGGGATTAGAATAAGGGCTTGTCTTAGGATAGAGAGGAAGAAAGCCTTACGAGAATGCCCGATGCTCTGGAAGAATTGGGTCGCAATAATTTGCGTACCCATGAAGAGAAGTGCATAAGTGCATAGCCCCATAGCATTGACCGCTGCTGCTTGTAAGCCTGCATCTTGCGTAAAGAGGGCGACAATAGGCGTCTTAAATACTTGTCCTAAGATAGTGAAGATAAGACCGAGTGCACCGCAAAAAGCCCGCCGCAATAACTATTGTACGAGAGACTCTATCCTGCTTGCCTGCGCCGTGATTATAGCCCACAATCGGTTGTGTGGCTTGCGCAATGCCAATCATAACGAAGAAGCAAATCATTACATAGCTATTGATGACCCCTAAGGCGCCAATAGCCATGTCGGCTTCTTCTGTGGTGTGTGCGCTACCGGTAAAACCTCTGTTAATCAGTGCATTGGAGATTGAGCCGAGTAGCTGAACCGTAAATGGACTAATTCCGATAGAGGTAATAGCCATCATCGATTGGCGTGAGAGCTGTAAGTGTCTCTCTGAAAGTGTACAAGGCTCTTCTTTGTCAAAGAAATGACTCATCACAAAGACCGCAGAGACAAACATCGAAATCACCGTTGCCCAAGACGCGCCAGCGATGCCCCAGCCAAAGATGCGGATAAAGATATAGTCAAGAATAGTATTGAGTATAGCCCCTATGAGCATGGTGTACATGGCTTTGCGTGGGTAGCCTGAGGCACGCATGACGGAGTTGTAAGTCATCGCAAGGGCTGTAAAGATATTCCCCGGTATGGTGATTTGCAAGTAATCTTTGGCAAAAGGAATACTACGCTCACTACCGCCAAAGAGCCTGAGTAAGTCTTCAAGGAAGTAGAGTGATAGAGTGGCCGAAGTGATAGATAAGAGAAGCGTCAGGATAATAGCATTTCCTAGAATGCGATTAGCTCCGATATAATCTTTCTCTCCAAGCAAGATACTTACTCGTGCTGAGGCTCCCGAGCCTACGAGCATACCGAAGGCCTGTAAGAAGATGAGGACAGGGAAGGTGAGCGCCAAACCTGCCATTGCATACGCGCCAGCAGATTGACCAATGAAGATGCGGTCTACTAGGTTGTAGAGTGCTGCGACTAGTGTGCCCACTACGGCTGGTGTCGCATAGTGGAGTAATAGTTTGGGTATGGCTTCGTGCTCAAGTTTCTGTGTCCTTTCGTCTTGCATATATTTGAATTTATCTTCTTTTTTGTCCTTCTCTATAATAAAGTAATGGGTGACGGTGTCTTTTCACCATCACCCATTATGATTGTCGGGAGTAAGTATCTATTAAGAGAAATACTCCTTTACAGCGTCATTAGGAACCATTTCTTCTTGGAAGGTATAAGCACCTGTCTTAGGAGACTTAACCATCTTGATTACCTTTGAATAGGTACGTCCATCGGCTTTACCCTTGAACGATGCAACTGCTTTCTTTGCCATTGTTCTATCTCCTTATTACTTAATTTCCTTGTGAATAGTCATACGCTTGAGGATAGGATTGTACTTCTTAAGCTCTAAGCGTTCTGTAGTGTTCTTACGGTTCTTCGTAGTAATATAACGTGAAGTTCCTGGCATACCACTTTCCTTGTGTTCAGTACATTCAAGGATTACCTGTATTCTATTGCCTTTTGCTTTCTTTGCCATTGCCTGTAATAATTAATGATTATAGATAACCCTTCTCAGCGCTACGCTTGATAGCTGCATCGATACCAATCTTATTGATTAGGCGTAGTCCCTGCTGCGCTCACCTTGAGCATAATCCAGCAATCACTTTCTAGCTAATAGAACTTCTTTTGTAAACAGGTTTACTTCGAAGGTGCGCTTCGTACGTCTCTTAGAGTGCGATACGTTATTGCCGACCATTGCCTTCTTACCTGTAATCTGACAAATCTTTGACATTACGTTTGTTAAATTTTTTTAATTATTAGTTAGATACGTGATGCCGCACTCATTAAGCATCATTGAGTACCGCACAATCGGAATGCAAAGTAACTAAATTTTTTTCGGACATACGCAAATATCTACTAATAAAGAGTATAAATTAGGTCTCTTGATTTAGGGTAAATGAGGCTTTTATTCGGGATTTGAGCTCTCTGTCATAGGTTATGAATAAGTGTAGAGCCTAAAGGTTTTCTTTTAAGTTTCAGGAGATTGAAATTCCGAGATGAGTAAAGTAAAAGCAAGGTGAGCGTTTCCTAAACTCAAAACCACGGCGAAGTCTGTACAAACTACGGCTGAAGTTTGTGCAGACTACACGTGTAGTTTGTACAGACTACAGCTGAAGTCTCCAGAAAGTACTACGTACTTACAAATTTGAGTGCGCACTCACTAAAATGAGTACGTACTTACTAAAAGTGTTTGCGTGTACTCATGAGAATAAGTACGCGTACTTATGAAAGTGTTTACGTCGTACTTACTGAAGTATCTGCACGTAAGTTCGCATACGTGTTGAGACAGCCTGATAGTCTCAAAAGGCAGAATTCTTTTTAGGGCAACCCATCAGAACAACCAAGAACGTAGATGAGCCCTGCAAGAGCGATACTCCTACATAGCCCAGGGCACAAGCCCTGGGTTAGTCATTGAAACACATTTATTGAGCCCCAAAGAGGAGGCACAATCTCCCCAAAAATAAGTGCTTCAATACTCGAGTTGTAAGTGTCGCTCCTACGGAGCTCTTAATTTTTTGTGTCCATGTTTACCCAGGGTTTCATTTTGGGCTTTGCCCTCATTACACCCTGGGCTATGAAGAGGTATCGTGCCTAAAGGCACTCGCAATTAGCCTGAGTTTTTGATGCGGTTGCCCTGCTAATAAAAGAGTATAAATTTGACTTCCTCCTTTGATGGCAAATATTTGTCTCAGTATTTCGGCATCAAAAGATTTCTGCGTAATATGGTATTCATAGATCTTTAGATTTTTAATGATGTCCTAAACTATTTACAATAGTATGAGTATTTATCTTTTTAGGGGAATCTTGTGTTTTAGAGTCTCTTTTTATTAAAAAAAGTAAGACTATAAGCACTCAGAATGTGAAGATTACATTATCTTTGTTTTAGTTTAAGTACATACGCTATTCCTATAACATGTCACATAGCCTAGAGTATCTAATACCCCGAATAGCCTTGGCTGAAGCTAAGTACATAGGTCCTCGTTATGCTCGCCTATTTCTTAGTCGTATGGGGTCGGTTGAGCATATATTTTTGAGTAAGGAAGGCTCTAAAGAGGGCATTCCCGAAACAAAATCATAGGCTGATAGAGGAACTATATAGCTCTAATCTGATGCTTAGGGCTAAGAGTATCGCTGAGTGGTGTGTGAATGAGGGTGTACGCGTGTATTTTATTGGAGATGAGGATTATCCTTATTTGCTTAAGCAATGTCCAGATGCTCCAGTGGTTCTGTATTGTAAGGGAACTTATAACGATTGGAAAGATGACTTTTGCTTGAGCGTAGTAGGGACACGCAATATCACTTCTTACGGACTGCAGATGACTGAGCGTCTTCTTAAAGAAATCAAGGTGCTCGATGCCGAAACCCTCATAGTAAGTGGTCTTGCTTATGGTGTTGATATTGCGGCGCATCGCAAAGCTCTTGACTTGGGTTTGCCGACAGTTGCTGTACTCGCTCACGGGCTTGATAGAGTTTATCCAGCTACGCACCGAGCATCGGCTGAAAGTATCGTATGTGCAGGTGCTTTGATTACAGAGTATCCACCTGGGACGAAGCCTGAACGATATAATTTCGTTGGGCGTAACCGCATTATAGCAGGCTTGACCAAAGGAACTCTTATCGTAGAGGCAGGGACTTAAGAGTGGCTCTCTGCACACAGCTAATATGGCGCTTGATTATGGGCGTGAACTACTTGCCGTACCCTGGTCGGGTGGGCGATAAGTATAGCGAAGGTTGTAACCACCTAATAGCGAGCCTTTCGGCTGCATTAGTTACCTCGGGTGAAGATATTATCCGCTGTATGGGCTGGGAGCGTAAGGGCGATACGATGCAATTAAGTTTGCAGTTTGAGCCGGACCCTCTTCCAATAGATAATCCGGTTATTGCGTTTATACAAGCGCATCAGCCCGTACACATGAATGAGATGTCAAGACAAATGGGGCTTACTATTAGTGAATTGAGTGCAATGCTTTTTTTGAGCTTGAATTAGATGGATATGTTAAGTCTATTCCCGGAGGTCTTTATGCCTTAACTTAGAATGAAAACGAAAGAGATATTACTAGAACTGATTGAGTTACTAGAAAGCTTTGAAGAAGTCATTGGAGATAGCAATATGATGACTCTTGAGAGCTTCCTGAGCTATGCTGTAAGTATGCGCAAGAGCGAGCAAGAGGACGTTAATCCTAATGCTACAGACGAGGCTTATATCGCTCGTATGCTCAGCCTTATTTATCGTTATGGTCGAGGATATACCAAGAAAGCTCTGCAAGTAAGCCCTTGTCTGCAGAGTGAGGAAGAGTACACCTATCTACTTTGTCTAATGGATGGTGAGGCGATGAGTAAGGGCGAGCTTCATCTACGTAATGGTCTAGAGCGCACTACGGGTAGCGAGATGCTACGCAGGCTGCAGAAGCATGGTTTAATTGAGGAGGAGATTGACCCCGTAGACAAGCGGCAAAGGCTGGTGCGTATTACGCCACGAGGTAGAGCCGAATTGGCTTCTATATTTCCTAATCTTAAGCTTGTCGCTCAAATCATATCTGCACCACTAGATGAACGTCAGAAAATGTTTCTGAAAGGAGTCCTAGTACAATTGCACAAGGAGCATAGCAAGGTTATATTAAGTCAAAAAGATGAGACTCTTCAAGAAGTCTTAGCCCTTCTGAGAAAGATAAGTTTCATCTGTTTTACTCTTCAGGAGGTCTCAATAGATCTCACTCTGATAATTAAAGGGTCTACATCAAGAATTATCCTTGATGCAGACCCTAAAGATTTATATACAGCAACAGTAATTTCTAGAGACGAGCTTCTTGGTTCCGAATGACAGGATCCATTACACGTGCTGATATAGCCGTATGCTTATCACTGAAGATAGGACTGAAATCATTGGAGTAAAGCATAGGCGTTGCACTACCTACACTCGAAACCTCTACAAGGTTTATGCGGTATTCATTTCCTCTCACTATACCATATTGACCATAAACAGGGTGTGCTGAGTCTCCTCCAAAGTGGGTTATGAAATACAGGGTAATAGTTATAACTCTTGTAATAGAAGTTTAAGCCTTCCAAACTAAAACCACCTTCAGACGAAGTAAGCTTCTCAGCATTTATGTGATTGCGTTCCACAATGGATTTTTAAATCTGATGGAAGACTATTATTCTGTAACATGGTCTTAAACTGAGACTCCGAATAGTATTGCCCTTGATAACTTAACCATCCTTCATCATTTGCTAGATGTAATTCCTCAGGAATATAAGGAAAAGCGATTAGTGCATAGGGAGCATAAGCTTTTTTGGAAAGCATTCTCTGGGATAGGAGTATCTTTGGCATATAAGAGATTATTAGTGTTTAATTCTCCTGCAAACTGTTCAATAGTTTCATATACAGTATTAGCCATAACATGCGCATTAAGATCTCTTAGAGCATAATTAGCTAAGTCAGATCCATCTCTAGGAAGAGATTGAAGCCAGGCATCCCATACAGAAGACTTTGCATAGCGTTGTTCACGGCTACTATTATCCCCTTGTTGTTCCATAACACCCGTTGAGAGCTTATTTAATTGACGCAAAACAGATGCCTTCTGCATGACGTTGGTTACTTTATACTTAATAGGCATATTACCCTTATGTCCCCCACGAACCTGAGGCGTACCATAAACAAGGACTCTAGCCAGACATGGTTCTATTGTAACCGCAGTTGGACTCGTCAAACTTTCATGAGCAGTCTCTCTAAAAAGAGATTTAGTAATCGTGATAGGACCTTGGTCATTACTCATCACAAAGGGAGCCATCGTCTCCAATGAAAGCTCTAGTCAGTAATTTTTTTGTGCTTCTGTGAGCATACTCAAAGGAGCTTCTACGTTCGTCATCCGAAGAATATCTTTGGTCGGATTAGCTAACACAACCAACTTATAATCTCCACTTGGGAGTTGTACATCAAGCTTATCCAAAGCCCTATCTGATGTGGCTTTAGCCTCACGAACATACTTAAGCTTATCTGTAGCTTGGTCATAGAATAGCATGTAAACCTGCTTAATCTCAAGCATAGGATCATGTTTAAGAGCTCTCAGTACAACCTCGTGAGGACGATGAATACTCAGGCGCAGGAATTGTCCTTTTCCTTCCTTTACTTTGCTTACTTTGGGCTCTTGTGTGCCGTAGTTAGAGCTACAATTACTTAAAGAAATAAGCCCAAGAAAGAGCAATAAGCTCGATGATAGTTTTTGATAAAAGTGTTTCATGATATGTTTATTTTAGGTGTTATGCAAATAGCAAAAGCCTCCATACTGGGATGTCTCCAGCATAGAGGCTTATTAAGAAAATATGTTGTTTTACCTTAGAGCTTACGTGCTCCGTCAGAAATCACAACGTCATAGAACTTAGGTTCTCTGCCATACTTGGCTACATAGCGGTCATGAGCTTCTTTCTTGAAAGAGTCGTACAACTCATCCTTAACAAGATTGATTGTACAACCACCAAAGCCACCACCCATAACGCGACTACCTGTTACACCTAATTCCTTAGCAAGGTCATTGAGGAAGTCAAGCTCTTCGCAACTTACTTCATAGAGTTTGCTCATACCATAGTGGGTATCATACATACGCTGACCAACAGTTTCGTAGTCACCCTTATCTAGAGCTTCGCAAACATCAAGTACACGCTGCACTTCGCCGATTACATACTCAGCTCGCTTGTAATCTTCTTCGCTGATTTCGGCTTTAACCTCATCAAGCCAAGCCATAGACGCATCACGAAGGAACTTAACCTCTGGGTGGCGCTTAGCAATAGCAGCTACTGCGTTTTCGCAGCTTTCACGACGCTTATTGTAAGCACTGCTTGCTAGTTCGTGCTTCACGACAGAGTCTACAAGCAACAAGCGATAACCCTGTGGGTTGAATGGGTGGTACTCATACTCCATGCTCTTACAGTCTAGGCGCATAAGCTTACCCTTCTGACCAAATACAGAAGCAAACTGGTCCATGATACCACACTTAACACCGATGTAGTTGTGTTCTGTAGCTTGACCAATCTTAGCCAGTTCGAACTTATCAATGCCTAAGTTAAAGAGGTCATTAAGTGCAAACGCAAAAGTACTTTCTAGGGCTGCACTTGAACTCATACCTGCACCAAGAGGCACTTCGCCAGCGAAAGACAGTGTCAAAACCACCAATCTTAAAACCGCGCTTCTGCACTTCACGAGCGACACCGAAGACATAACGAGCCCAACTTTCCTTAGGAGCATCTTCCTCTGTGAGACCAAACTCTGCATAAGCATCTAGGTCTAGAGCGTAAGCACGGATTTTGTCTGTGCCATTGAGCTTAATCTCTGCGACCATGGCTTTGTCCACAGCGCCAGGGAATACGAATGCTCCATTGTAGTCTGTGTGTTCTCCAATCAAGTTGATACGTCCTGGAGAGGTGTAAAGCTCACCTGATGTGCCGTAAAGGCTTGCAAACTTGTTGCGAATTAGTTCTATATTCATGACGAACTAGGCGATTAAATTAACTTATGGTAATTGTTTTACTTTGTGACCACTGAGGGCATAGAAGAGTAGATAAGCTTCTGCTGCAACAACGAGTGCCCAAGTCCACTGCCAAGAACCCAATACGTCGGCAAGTACACCCTGCAAGAGAGAGTACAGCACCACCAACGACACCCATCATCAAAGGCACCAGAACCAGCTGATGTGTACTTACCAAGCTTATCAATAGCAAGAGCAAAGATAGCTCCCCACATGATTGAGTGGAATAGACCTGCACCCGATTAAGATGTATGGGTTATTTGTAAGCATACCCACTAACACACATAGACCTGCTAGAACAGATGTTGCAGTTAATTGCATTTGAGCTGAAATACCACTTAGGAAGCTACCACATAGACGACCTACAAGCATCAGACCCCAATAGATAGTAGCGAGCAGAGCTGGGTCCTTGTAGTCAAGGCTCTTAGCATATAGGTTGATATTGTTACCTACTGCTACCTCTACACCTACATACATGAAGATAGCTACTACACCAAGAGCAAGGTGACTGAAGCTCCAAACACTCTTCTCAAGAACTTCACCCTCTTTCTTCTCTGCACTAGCGATAGCTGGGAGGTTTACTTGTGTAAGGGCTGCAATCAAGATACCAACGAGTACAATCAACACTAGGAATGGAAGATATAGCGAGCTGAGCTCAATATCTAGACCACTCTTACCTGCGAAGATAACGTGAGCAACGAGAAGAGGACCAATCGTCGTCATCGTAGAGTTACCCGAACCTGCAATAGAACCACGAGTAACAGGAGTCGTTCCATTTACATTACAAGCGACGATATAAGGATTAAGCACAGCTTGGAGGAATGTCAATGCCGAACCAGCAACGAAGGCAGCCAATAAGAATACGTAGTAAGCTGTTGGGATTACCATTGGACCAGTATACTTTGAAGCTGTCACCCTGCGCTTTTGCTTCCTGAATAGTAGGAGCAAACGTAGCCATATCTACAGTTTCAAAGATGTAAGCAGATAGCTCATAGATACCAAAAGCCCCCATCAAGATGATAAGCCCTGTAATCAGCGATTTCTTGTATCCGTTATTCTCAATATACTTGGCACTTGGTGCACCCATGACAAGGTAAGCAAGGAAGAATGAGAATGTAATACAAGTAGTGAGGACATTTTTCATGCCCCCTCCCATAAGAAGGAAAGCATCCTGCATAGGACCTTGGAACTGTCCATTGAGGCTAGTAATCAAGCCCTACGAGCGACATCAGCACCACCATGATGATGAATGGCACTAGATAACTCTGTTGTTGTTTCGTTTGTGACATTATTATTACTTTTTTTATTCTATTTATTTTTCTGCGATATAAGCTAAATAGATTAGCTAGAGCAAATATATGCAATTAGTTCTATATTTATGACGAACTAAGCGATTAAATTAACTTATGGTAATTGTTTTACTTTGTGTCCACTGAGAGCGTAGAAGAGTAGGTAAGCTTCAGCTGCAACAACAAGTGCCCAAGTCCATTGCCAAGAACCCAATACGTCGGCAAGTACACCCTGCAAGAGAGGAAGTACTGCACCACCAACGACACCCATCATCAAAGCACCAGAACCAGCTGATGTGTACTTACCAAGCTTATCAATAGCAAGAGCAAAGATAGCGCCCCACATGATTGAGTGGAATAGACCTGCACCGATTAGGATGTATGGATTATTTGTAAGCATACCCACTAGCACACATAGGCCTGCTAAAACAGATGTTGCAGTCAATTGCATCTGAGCTGAAATACCACTTAGAAAGCTACCACATAGACGACCTACAAGCATCAAGCCCCAGTAAATGGTAGCAAGAAGAGCGACTTCCTTAGGAAGAAATCCAAGGCTTTCTGCATATAGATTGATATTGGCTCCTACAGTAACCTCTACACCCATATACATGAAGATAGCTACGACACCAAGAGCGAGGTGACTGAAGCTCCAAACACTCTTCTCAAGAACTTCACCCTCTTTCTTCTCTGCGCTAGCAATAGCTGGAAGACTTACTTTCATTAGTGCTACAATCAAAATTCCTACTAGGACAAAGAGTACTAGGAATGGAAGATATAGAGAGCTAAGCTCAATATCTAGACCACTCTTACCTGCGAAGATATACGTGAGCAACGAGAAGTGGACCAATTGTCGTCATCGTAGAGTTACCCGAACCAGCGATAGACCCACGAGTAACTGGAGTCGTTCCATTTACGTTACAAGCAGCAATATAAGGATTAAGCACTGCTTGGAGGAATGTCAATGCCGAACCAGCAACGAAGGCAGCCAATAAGAATACGTAGTAAGCTGTTGGGATTACCATTGGACCAGTGTATTCAAAGGCTTCCTGAGCCTTTGCTTGCTCAATAACAGGAGCAAACGTAGCCATATCCACAGTTTCAAAGATATAAGCAGATAGCTCATAAATACCGAAAGACCCCATCAAGATGACAAGCCCTGTAATCAGCGTCTTCTTGTATCCGTTGTTCTCAATATACTTGGCACTAGGTGCTCCCATTATAAGGAAAGCAAGGAAGAACGAGAATGTAATACAAGATGTGAGGATATTTTTTTCATGCCCCCTCCCATAAGAAGGAAAGCAGCCTTCATAGGAGACTGAAATTGCTGATTGAGGCTAGTAATCAAGCCTCCGAGCGACATCAGCACCACCATAATAATGAATGGCACTAGACAACTCTGCTGTTGCTTCGTTTGTGACATTATTATCACCTTTTTATTCTATTTATTTTTCTGCGATATAATCTAAATAGTTTAGCTTGAGCAAATATATACAATTAGTTCAATCTACACAAACCCTTACGCTTGTACAGAGAAAGCAAAAACTGTTGTAGACTTAAACTCTTCGCCTGCCTTAAGAACCGTACTTGGGTACTCTGGTCTGTTAGGACTATCAGGATAGTGCTGAGTCTCGAGGCAAAGTGCCGCACGAGCTGGATAGCGATGGTCATGTTTACCACGCATATTACCACTCATCCAGTTACCCGTATAGAGCTGAACTCCTGGTTGGTCGGTAAAGACTTCCATGCGCACACCTGTCTTAGGCGAAGATACACGAGCAGCAAGACCTAGCTTACCGAGTGGCTTATTGAGCACAAAAGTATGGTCGTAACCTCTTGCCCACACAAGCTGGTCAATAGGGGTATCGATACGCTCACCCACTAGATGAGGAGTGCGGAAGTCAAAGGGAGTTCCAGCAACCTCTTCGGGCTTACCATAAGGTATAGCCGTATCGTCCGTTGGGAGATAATGGTCTGCAAAAATCTCTAAGGTATGGTCATGTACGCTTTGGTCGCCATCGCCAGAAAGATTGAAGTAAGCATGATTAGTCAGATTAAGCACTGTTGTTTGATTGCTCTTAGCCGAATAATCAATACAAAGTTCGTGTTCATCAGTCAGAGTGTAAGTAACCTCTACACGCAGTTCGCCAGGATAACCCTCTTCGCCATCAGAAGAAGTATAAGCCAAGCGCACCTTATTTTCTGTTTCTTCTAGAATATCCCAAACGACAGAGTTAAATCCTTTAAGTCCGCCATGCAGAGCATTAGGACCATTATTGATTGCCAAAGTATATTCTTTACCTTCTAATGTAAATTTTCCTTTTGCAATGCGATTGGCGTAACGACCACAAACAGCCCCGAAATAAGCTTCTTCACTATGCACATATTCCTCTATGCTATCATGCCCAATAAGCACATCGGTAAAACCTCCTGATTGATTAGGAACAACAAAGGGAAACGAGCTTAGCGCCTTGGTTGATGATATGCGCCTCACTACCTTGCTTATTTCTAAGACTTAGAAGACGAACTTCCTTGCTCTCTAACTGTGTGCTAAATCTCTCAGGATTTAGTCCCGCTTTATTTTCTGCCATAGTTTGAATTACTCTATTATTAAATTGGTTAGTATATTGCGTTCAAATATACAAAGAATTATGATATAAGCAACGAAAGAACGCAGATACCATCAAAAGGCAATATCTGCGTTCCCTTATTTTAATAAATCTCTTACCCTAGACTATTTGCAAGCTGATAGCTGTCGGCTCATACTGCCCAAATACCCTCCATGATGGCGTAAGGCGTATTCTTTGTGGCAGAAGCCTATACGCTGCATCGTCTGAACAACGAGTATATCTCCCAAGACAGTCATCACTGTGGTGCTTGTCGTAGGGGTAAGTCCTAGGGGACAAACTTCCTTTGGATTTCCCGTATAAAGAACGACATCAACCTCACCAACCAATGGGCTCTCTTCGTGTCCTGTGATAAGAATTGTTGGTAAGTCCGGGTGCATTCTACGAGCCAAAAGCAATGAGTTCAATAATCTCTCTTGTTTTTACCTGAGTTACTAATCACAAGCAAGACGTCATTAGGGCAAATCATACCCAAATCGCCATGCTGAGCTTCACTAGGATGCAGGAAGTAAGCGGGTGTCCCCGTAGAACTAAAAGTAGTAGCTATATTAAGGGCTATCTGTCCAGCCTTACCCATACCGCTAGTAATGAGTCTCCCCTTCCGTCCACTATGAATATGCTTGAGGATAATCTGTATCGCCCCCTCATAGTCATTATCTTGAGGAATAGATTGTATCGCCTGCATCTCTGCAGCAAGAATATCATTAATGCTGATATCTTGGGTTTGACTTTTCTGCATAACTTGCTTGTAATTATTTGCTCAAAGTTAAATATAAAAACAGGACTTCCTATCCTAACCTCAACGCCTGCTCCAACATAGCTCCACTGCGCACACATTCGCCCCATTTTTCGACCGAACTATGTATCTCAACTAACTCATCAGGAGTAAGAGCTGATAGCACTTGAGGGGCCTCAGATAAAGAATTAACACATACTCTAATTTATATTTTTTTCGACAGTTGGTGCGACACCTGATTCTCTCCATACGATGAGAGGCATCCCCTTCGCTAAGTATAAAGACATTTTATGAGGAGCATTTATTCTTAGGTAATTACCCATTGATCCAGAACAAGTATCTATGTCTTCGCCATCCCAGACTAAGCCCCATGCTCCGTTTAAGGATCTTAAATCATCAGGACTAAAAACCTCCAGCATACGAACAATTACTTGTATCCTCCATACCAGAAAGAGGCTCTGCTCCGTAAAGCCTGAGATGCAAATCCTCCCAACCCAATTTTACAAGCTGCTTTAGGAATAAACTTTTCGTGAGGTTACCAGCAAAACTAACACAGGTCTTCCCCATGTAGTCCTTTTCAGGCTCTCCCTTCATGCCATTCTCTACTAGATAATCAAAAAATCCTAGAATTTTCAGCTTCAATTTGGGTATCCCTGCTTCTTCTAAGACCTTTGCCATCGCCTCTGTATGAACAATGATACGATTAAAACTAAGAAGATCCTTTTCGTTCTCTGTTTGAAATAGCTCCACTATAGCGATATGACTCTAGATCATGAATAAGAGCTATCATCTTAATTCTTTTTAATCGAAGCAATGGAGCCATTAAATAGAAATAACTAGTCAAAGGATACTGCACGATTAATTCTGAACCCAAAGGCAACCTCAAAACCTGAAGGAGTAAATCTCTACATAGACGCAGACTACGAAACTTACTAGAACCATCTAGATACATGCTCACATAGATAGGGTAATAACCAAGTCTATCTAAGATGGCCTCTACATCTTTTTGGAGCCTTACTCCGAGCATCAAAACTACGATTGTTCCGCAGAAAAAAACAAACTGAAATTTTTATTGCTCAACATAATCTACCCTAGTTCATCAAAAGCTAACTCTAATGCACGCTCTACTGTGTGGTGCATATCATAATATTTATAATCTGCTAATCGACCTCCAAATAAATAGCGAGGTTGAGCCTTTGCTAGAGCTCTATACGACTCATAAAAGGCTATTAGTAGCTACATCATTAATAGGGTAATATG